>MDSW01059897.1_pt1 | contig 52022 bp, 51 predicted proteins | sample 811171 | NCBI WGS metagenome assembly MDSW01 (sample SAMN05326641, study PRJNA326480) | marine metagenome | isolation source: seawater | place: Atlantic Ocean: North West | collected 2012
CTGCGGCGTTGCGAGTCTTGATCGTGGCTCGCCACGATGCGGCGACTCGCGCCTTGCAGGACACACTGCGGACTCTCGACGAAGGCGCTCGGATGAAACCTCAACAGGCCCTAGCAAAGCTTGTCTGCCCACGTAGACTGAGACGTTAAACATGTGGCTGGGCCATCAGCGTGAACGACGAACAGACTCTCTATGAAGGCGATTTTCTACGGCTTTGCCGGACCGACACCTGGGAATACGTCAAACGCGTGAACGCCCGCGGTGCCGCCGTGATCGCAGCCGTTACCCCGGCCGACGAGCTGCTGTTGGTCGAGCAGCCCCGCCCGGCGCTCGGCGGGCCGGTCATCGAACTGCCCGCTGGGCTAGTCGGCGACATCGAAGGCGCTGAAGACGAAGATCGCGCGACAGCGGCAGCTCGCGAGCTGGAAGAAGAGACCGGCTGGCGGCCTAATCGCATGGTCTATCTCACCGGTGGACCGCCCAGCGCCGGCCTGTCGGGCGAGATCCTGTGGTTCTACCGCGCGCTCGATCTCACACATGTTCACGCCGGCGGGGGCGACGACAGCGAAGACATCACGGTCCACGCGGTGGCACTCGACCAGGTCGATGCGTGGCTGGCCGAGCGCGAGGCCGCAGGCATTCCCGTCGACCCCAAGGTCTACACCGGCCTGTATTTCATTCGCTGCCGGCCCGACCGGGTTTAGCGCCTTCGCCGCCCGTGCTCACCGGCCAATCAGCGTACGGGCATCAACGCGCTCGCATTCAACAGCGTCGAGCGTCGCCGCGGCCTCTGGCGCGACCGCCAGGCACGCCGCATAGTCGTCGTCTAAGTCCAGCCAGCGTAACGGCCAGTCGCGCTCGTCTAGGCGGGCGTGGCATCTCTCCAGCCCGATCGCGCGCACTCGCGCCAGGCCAACACGACCGCTGGCCTTGACCGTGGCCTCGCGCGCGCACCAGGCCGCAAAGAAATCGTGCTCGGCCGTGGCGATCCGCTCGACCAGCCGCGCCGAGACATCACTCCGGCGCGCTTCGATATCTAGCCCCACGTCGGCCGTATCGCACAGGGCACATCCAACAAGCGCCGCCGAATGCGAAATCGAGAACCCCAGCCCGCCCGCAATCTCTGGCCGGCCCGTGGCGGACAGACCTAAACGCTGCCAGGCAGCGTCATCGGCCAGGCCGTAGCGCAACAGCAACAGCCCGGCCACCGTGCGTGCCCGGGCTGCCCTATTGTCCATGGCCGCCACGCGTTCGCGATAGACCGGCGGCAGGTTATCGACCGGCCATTCAGCCAGGCCGGCCTCCTGCGTTGTGCACAACCTGGTGTATACTACACGCATATAATCTTTCGATATCTGTCGCGCGCAGATATCGCACCGAATCAGACCCGTGACAACTGCAACACTGACGACTCACGCGCAGCGGCGCGACGCCCCGATCCATGCCGATCAAGCCTGGTCGCTGGCGCCCGACGACGCGACACGCCACGCGCTGGCCCGCTTACAGGCCGAGCTAGGCGATCTGTTTACTGTTACCGATCCCCGCAGCGGGGCAACCCACTGGGTCATCAACGACCCGGCGCTCGTCCAGCAGGTGTTGGTGCGACAGGCCGATGCCTATACCAAAGGCCTAGGCCTGGACCGGGTCAAGATCCTGTTGGGCAACGGCATCATGGTCAGCGAGGGCGACTTTTGGATCCGCCAGCGCCGCTTAATGCAGCCCGCGTTCCGCCCGCAGCGGCTGGCAGATCATAACGCCATGATCCTGGCAGAGAACGAACGTCTGTCCGAGCGCTGGCATCGGGCGGCCGATGCCGCGCGTGCGGTCGACGCCGCCGCCGACGTCAGCGAGCTCATTCTGGTCATCGTCCTACGCGCCATCTTTGGCCCTGATTACGACACGCTGGTCGAGGCCGGAGCCAATCCCTTCTCGTTATTAACAGAAGAGCCCACGCGTGATCTTCGATTCGCGGCACGTTTCCACGGATTGAAAAAGACCGTAGGCACGATCATCGACGCGCGTCTGGCCCGCGACGAGCCTCGTTTTGATTTTCTGGGCCAACTGATGACGGCCAACGGCCGCGATGGCCAGACGATGGACCGCGCGGCCCTCATCGACGAGGTCATGACTCTGATCGTGGCCGGGCACGAGACCACGGCCAGCGCCCTGGCCTTTGCCTGGTATCTGATTGCGACCCACCCCGATATTCGAGCGCGCTTACAGGCCGAGGCCGACGGCTGTGACAGGGCAAAGCTGGCCGCCACCGGCGGGCATGACGATCCCGGCCTGGCCCTGACCGACCGCGTGATCGCCGAAACGCTCCGGCTTTATCCGCCGGGCTGGCTGCTCTCGCGCCGGGCCCGCTACGACCATAGCCTGGGCGGCTACCCGATCGCGGCCGGCACCCAGCTGGTGATCTGTCCGTGGCTGCTTCATCGCCACCCGGCCTACTGGCACGCGCCGGACGTGTTTGACCCGGACCGGTTCCTGGCGGCGCGCAAGCCTTCACGACACGCGGCGTTTGTGCCGTTTGCCGCCGGGCCGCGTCATTGTATTGGCGAGCATCTGGCCTGGGCCGAAATGCGGCTGCACCTGGTCAGCCAGCTCGCGCGGTTCACACCCGAGTGGGCGGGCAACGGCCCGCCGGACCTGGAGGCGGGCATCAATCTACGGCCGGCCGGCACAATGCCGCTACAATTACGCGCTCGATGAAGACAGGCCGCGTCGTTTCCGCTTGGGTACGGCGTGGCTCGCTTTCCGGATCACGACGCGCTCGGCGGATGCCGGGCCCGCAACGACCACGCCACGCTTATGACCCGCTATCAAACGCTCACCGGCATGCTGGACGCCGCCAGCCAGACCGCCGGCGAAATCGGCTTCATCGACGGGGCCAACGACGAGCGCCGTCTGAGTTATCGCCTGCTGCAGCGCGCGGCCCATCGCATGCTGGCCGTACTACAGGCCGAGGGTGCCGCCGCCGGCGAGCCGCTGGTCATTTTCGTGCCCGATACCCTGCGTTTTCTGCAGTTCTTCTGGGCCGGACTCTACGGCGGCCTGGTACCGGTGCCGGTGGCCGCGGGTGCCACCAACGCGCATCTCGACAAGCTGGTTCGGGTCTGGCGCCACATGGGTGAGCCCCGCCTCGTCATGGATGCCAAGCATCTGGCGCGCGTGCGCACTTTTTTGGAAGACGCCGGCGAGCCCGAGACCGCCGAGCACCTGGCCGCGCGCGTGATCTCGGATGAGCCCTCGGCGGTCGAGACCGAGGCCCGGCCGGCCAATGTGAGTGGCCAGGACACGGCCTTCATCCAGTTCTCGTCCGGCTCTACTGGCGACCCCAAAGGCGTGGTGCTGACCCATGCCAACGTGTTGGCCAACGTCGATGCCATCAGCGCCGGCTCGGATCTCGGCGAGCATGAAATCGCCTTGTCGTGGATGCCGCTGACCCACGACATGGGCCTGATCGGTTTCCATCTCACGCTGGTCTATTCGGCGTTTACCCACTATCTAATGACGCCGGATCTGTTCGCGCGGCGCCCGCTGCTGTGGCTGGAAAAAGCCAGCGAAAAAGGCGCCACGCTGCTGTGCTCGCCCAACTTCGGGTATCGCCACACGCTGCGCGCGATCAGCGCCCGCGGCCTGCCGGCTGACTTGGACCTGTCGGCGGTGCGCCTGATCTACAACGGCGCCGAGCCTATTTCGGCCGGTCTGGCGCGTGAGTTTTTGACCACGCTCGCGCCCTGCGGGCTAAGCGAATCGGTCATGTTCTGTGTCTATGGCATGGCTGAGGCCAGCCTGGCGGCCAGTTTTCCACCGGCCGGCCGCGGGCTGGCGAGCATTAGCGTGGCGCCCGGGCGCCTGGGCGTGGGCGATACCATCGAGCCCAGCACAGCCGCCAACGCCATCGAGCTCGTGGACCTGGGCCAGCCGGTGCAAGGTGCAGCGGTGCGTATCGTGGATGCCAACGAGGCGGCTCTGGCCGCCGATCGCGTCGGCCACGTCTGGATTCGCGGGGCCAACGTCACCGCCGGCTATTACGACAACCCCGAAGCCAATGCGGCCGCCCAGCGCGGTGACGGCTGGCTGGCCACCGGGGACCTGGGCTTCGTCCACGACGGCAACCTGTTCATTACCGGCCGGGCCAAGGACATCATCTTCGTCGGCGGCGCCAACTTCTACCCGCAGGATATCGAGGCCGTGGCCGCCGGCGCGCCGCAGATCGAGCTCGGCAAGATCGCCGCGGCCGGCGTGCGCACTCCGGGCGCCGAAGCCGATGCTTTAATTCTGTTCGTGGTCTTTCGCGGCCACGACGAAGACTTCGTGCCCATCGCCCGGAACGTGGCCCAGTACGTGAACCAGCAGACCGGCCTGGTGGTGGATCGCGTGGTGCCCATCGAGCGCATGCCCAAGACCACCAGCGGCAAGCTCCAGCGCGCCGAGCTGGCTTCTGCGTTCGTGGCCGGCGACTACAGTGACCGGCTGGGCGCGCTCGAGGCGTTGATGGTCACCGGCGAAACGCCGACCGCCGCCGACAGCACGGCCGACGAGGCCTCGGCGGCCACGCTGCTGGCCGGCATCTGTCACGAGGTCGCCCCGGACAAGCAAATCGGCCCCGACGACAATCTGTTCGAAGTGGGCCTGTCCTCGCTGGAGCTGGCCCAGATTCACGAAGGCATCGAAGCCCAGTGGCCCGATCGTCTCGAGGTCACCGATCTGTTCGACTACCCCACCATCAACGACCTGGCCGAGGTGTTGGACGGCTCTAGCGCCTCGTCGTAAAGGCCCGGGCCCGGGCGCCCGTTTTGCGTAATTACAAGCGCCGGCGGCGGCCGGCGCGCGGTGTGACGCCCATCTGAGCGTCGGCGGCGCTGTCCAGCGCGGTCAGGCGCTCGCCCAAGAGTGCGGCCTTGTCCTCGACCGCGTCGCGCTTGTCGATGAGGACCGGCTCACCGATATGAATGACCACGCGCGCAAACGGCTTCGGCAGAATCAATGCGTCCCACGAGCCGAACTGCCAGTAGCGATCCGCCGAAAAGCTGATCGGCAGCAGTGCCGCTCGGGTCATCTGCGCCAGCGTCAGCGTGCCGGTTTTCACCTCGCGCGGCGGGCCGTGCGGGCCGTCGGGATGCAGCACCGGCCACGCTCCGCCCTGGATCAGCCCATAAAGATCCCGCAGCGCGCGGGCGCCGGTTCGATTGGCCGAGCCGCGTAGCACGTCCGCGCCGTAGCCGGCCACCACGGCCGCAATCAACTCGCCGTCCCTTGACGGCGAGACCAGAAATCCCGGTTTGATAGGCGGGTCCTGAGGGCCCAGCAGCCAGCCGGCCGTATAGCTCAGGCGCTGGTGCCAGATACACAGCATCGTGGCCTGGCCACTGTCGACGCGGGCCTTTAAATGCGACAGACCCTGAACCTCGGCCGGGCGCAGCGTGGCTTGCAACAGCCGGGCCACGCCGCGGATCAGCGGAGCCGCCAGCCGTATCGCCCAGCGCTGTCGCCGGCTCAGGATGGCATCGCCACTGGCCGTGGTTTTAGGGGTCGCACTCTTCATCGCCGGCTCGAACTCGTTAGACTGGCGCATACGTTAGATGGGCTCGCGGACGATTGATCCGCCGAGCGCACCCAGCTTAACCGATGCCCCCACCGGCACGGTCACGCTCGCGAGGTAAGCTTTCTTGTCCGCCATCGAGAATCTCTACGGTCAGGCTCCGGCGCTGCTGACCGATCTCTACCAGCTAACCATGGCCTATGCCCACTGGCATAACGGCACCGGCGAGCGTGAGGCGGTGTTTCATCTGTTCTTTCGCTCGGCCCCTTACGCCAACGGCTTTGCGATCGCCACCGGCATTCAGACCGCGATCGACTACATCACCCGGATGCGGTTTTCCGATGCGGATATCGCCTATCTGGCCACGCTGACCGATAACGCTGGCGAGCGGTTGTTCGCACCGGGTTTTCTGGATTATCTGGCCGATTTCGCTTTTTCCGGCGAGGTGCACGCGGTCGCCGAGGGCACCGCGGTCTTTCCGCACCAGCCCATGCTGCGCGTGCGCGGGCCGATCCTCGAAGCCCAGCTTCTGGAAACCGCCCTGCTCAATCTGATCAACTTCCCGACGCTGGTGGCCACCAAGGCCGCGCGCATCGCTCACGCGGCCGCCCCCGACCCGGTGTTGGATTTCGGCCTGCGCAAGGCCCAGGGCATCGACGGCGGGGTGACGGCCGCGCGCGCGGCCTATATCGGCGGCTGTGCGGCGACCTCCAACGTGCTGGCCGGTCGCTTGTTCGGCGTGCCGGTATCGGGCACCCATGCCCACGGCTGGGTGATGGCCTTCGACGACGAGCTGGATGCCTTCGAGGCCTATGCGCGGGCCCTGCCGAACAACTGTGTGTTTCTGGTGGATACCTATAACACCGTCGAAGGTATCGAAAACGCGATCCGCGCTGGCGGGGTCCTGCGCGAACGCGGCTACGAGATGGCCGGCATTCGACTGGATTCGGGCGATCTCGCCCAGCTGGCCCGGCGCGCGCGCCGGCGCCTGGACGCGGCCGGTTTTCACGAAACCAAGATCGCGGCCAGCTCCAGCCTGGACGAGGCCGTGGTTGCCGATCTGAAAGCCCGCGGCGCGCCGATCGTGCTCTGGGGCGTGGGCACCAAGCTGACCACGGCCCAGCCGGATGCCGCCCTCGACGGCGTCTACAAGCTGGCCGCGCTCAAGAACGACGACGGGCGCTGGTCCTATCGCATGAAGATGAGCGATACGCCGGGCAAACAGACCCGGCCGGGCGTGCAACAGGTGCGCCGGTTTCTCGACGGCCAGACGCCGGTGGCCGATCTGTTGTTCGACGAAGCCGCGCCGGCGACTGCCTGGGCCGGCGGCGTGGCCGAGCACGAGCAGCGTTTTTCGGCCGATACGCCGCATATCGATCTGCTACAGCCGGCCGTGGCCGGCGGCCAGCGCCTGAACCCGGCACCGGCGCTGGCCGACAGCCGCGAGCATGCCCGCGCCCAGTTCACGCTGTTTGCCGCGCGGCCCAACTATCCGGCCCTGATCGATCACTATCTGGACCAGTCCACCGACGACCTGCGCGACTGGCTCGTCAGCCGCCACCACACGACGTCATAACGCCATGCTCGATACGCTGCTACTGGTCGATATCCAGCACGATTTTCTACCCGGCGGGGCATTGGCCGTGGCCGACGGCGATGCGATCGTGCCGATCGCCAACCGCTTGATGCCGGCCTTCGATTACGTGGTGGCCAGCCAGGATTGGCACCCGCATGATCACGGCTCGTTCGCCGAGCACCATCCCGGCGCGGCCCCTTTCGATATCGGCCAGCTCGCCGGGCGAGAGCAGATCCTCTGGCCCGCGCACTGTGTGCAGGGCACGCCCGGCGCTGCGTTTGCCAGCGATCTCGACGTCGCCGGCATCGATGCCGTCGTGCGCAAGGGCGATAACCCACGCCTGGACAGCTATTCGGCGTTCTACGACAACCACCACGAACGCGCGACCGGTCTCGTCGAACGTCTGGCCGAGCGGGGCACCCGGCATATTCACGTCATGGGCCTGGCCGCCGACGTGTGCGTGAAATTCACGGCTCTGGACGCCCTGGCCGAGGGCTTTGACGTCACCCTGATCGTCGACGGCATCCGCGGCGTGGATATGGCCCCGGGCGATACCCAGGCCGCGATCGAGGCCATGCGCGCGGCCGGCGCGACCGTGGTCGCTCACGAGGCGGTTCTGGGCTAGCTTTTTATCCGCAGATTACGCTGATTACACCGATTGGGCGGAGAGGCTCGAGTGTTCTCGGATTCAGCGGGCGCCACGGTTTTTTGAGCATTATGTCGGGTTACGGCTTCGCCTGACCCGACCTACGGGTTGTCCGCTTCACCCAAGAGCAGCGCCCCGATCAATGCGGCGCCTCGATTTATTAAAGCACGCGCCGCTCGTCCGTCATCTGTGAAATCTGTGTCATCTGCGGATTGTCTTTACAGAACGAAGCCCCGGCCCGGTCGAGGCCGCCGGTTTTGTTTCATAGCGGGGCTTGCTAGATTGCCGGTCTTGCCTGATTTCAAACCACCTGGTGGTCTGCCATGAGTGCTGTTCCCAAGGATCTGGCCGTCGGCGCGCGGCTCGACGATGCCATGCGTATCCCGTTCGCCGGCTCGACGCGGGTCTATGTTGAAGGCACGCGGCCCGATATTCGCGTGCCCATGCGCGAGGTGGCCCAGTCGAACACGCCGGCCACTTTTGGCGTGGAAAAGAACCCGCCGATCACCGTCTACGATTGTTCGGGGCCGTATACCGATCCGGACGTGGCGATCGATCTGACTACTGGTCTGGCGCCCTTGCGCGCGGCCTGGATCGACGAGCGTGGCGATACCGAAACCCTGTCCGGCCTGTCATCCCAGTTCGGGCGCGACCGGGCAGCGGACACGGCCACCGGCCATCTGCGCTTTCCCGATGTGCGTGCCCCGCGACGCGCCCGATCCGGGGCCAACGTGTCCCAGATGCACTATGCCCGGGCCGGCGTCGTGACGCCAGAGATGGAGTTCGTGGCGATCCGCGAAAACGCGCGAATCGACGAGATCCGCGACTCGCGCCTGCTGCGCCGTCATCCCGGCGAGGGCTACGGCGCCAATATTCCCGAATACGTCACGCCGGAATTCGTGCGCGCCGAAATCGCGGCCGGCCGGGCCATCATCCCCAACAACGTCAATCACCCGGAATCCGAGCCGATGATCATCGGCCGCAACTTCCGCGTGAAGATCAACGCCAACATGGGCACCTCGGCGGTCAGCTCGTCGATCGCCGAGGAGGTCGAGAAGATGGTCTGGGCCACCCGCTGGGGCGGCGACACGATCATGGATCTGTCCACCGGCAAGCATATCCACGAAACCCGCGAGTGGATCATCCGCAACAGCCCCGTGCCGGTGGGCACGGTGCCCATCTATCAGGCGCTGGAAAAAGTCGACGGCAAGGCCGAAGACCTGACCTGGGCGATGTTTCGCGACACGCTGATCGAACAGGCCGAGCAAGGCGTGGATTACTTCACCATTCACGCCGGCGTGCGCCTGGCCTTCGTGCCCATGACGGTCAATCGCGTGACCGGCATCGTCTCCAGAGGCGGCTCGATCATGGCCAAGTGGTGCCTGGCGCACCATCAGGAATCCTTCCTGTACGAGCACTTCTCGGATATCTGCGAGATCATGAAGGCCTACGACGTGGCGTTTTCGCTAGGCGACGGCCTGCGTCCGGGGGCCATCGCCGACGCCAACGACGAAGCCCAGATGGCCGAGCTGAAAACGCTCGGCGAGCTGACGCAGATCGCCTGGGAGCACGACGTGCAGGTGATGATCGAAGGCCCCGGCCACGTGCCGATGCAGCGTATCAAGGAGAACATGGACGCCGAGCTGGCCGACTGTCACGAAGCGCCCTTCTATACGCTCGGCCCGCTGACCACCGATATCGGCCCCGGTTACGACCACATCACCTCGGCCATTGGCGCGGCCCAGATCGGCTGGTACGGCACCGCCATGCTCTGCTACGTCACGCCCAAGGAGCACCTGGGTCTGCCGGACAAGGATGACGTCCGCGAAGGCATCATCACCTACAAGATCGCCGCCCACGCCGCGGACCTGGCCAAGGGCCACCCCGGCGCCCAGATTCGCGACAACGCCTTGTCCAAGGCGCGCTTCGAGTTCCGCTGGGAGGACCAGTTCAATCTCGGCCTGGACCCGGAAAAAGCCCGCGGCTTCCACGACGAGACCCTGCCCAAGGACAGCGCCAAGGTGGCGCATTTCTGCTCGATGTGCGGGCCCAAGTTCTGCTCGATGCGTATTTCACAGGAGGTGCGCGAGTTCGCCCACGATCGCGGTATCCATACGCCCCAGGATGCGATCGATGCGGGCCTGGCCGAAAAAGCCGAGGAGTTTCGCGAAGGCGGGCATGAGCTGTATAAATAGTCGCCTATTGTTTATCGCACAACACAGTATCCATCATGAACAAGACCGCTCTCATCACCAGCCTGACCGCCGGCGCGCTCATCGTGCCGGGCATGGCCCATGCGCTGGACAAGAACGACTTCACCACCACCGCCAGTACCGCAGCCACCACGGCCTATATCGTGGGTAACGACGACGAGGACCTGGTCAAGGCCCGCGAGTTCGCCGACAGCCAGAAGCTGGCCCTGGCCCGCGAGTCGGCCCAGGGCGGCGGCGAGCACGTGGCCGGCTTGGCCGAGCTGCTCGGCGAAAACCCGGCCGAGCTCGGCGCCTGGATGCAAGACAACTATAGCGCGCTGTATACGGGTCAGACCGATCGTAACCTGATCGATCGCATCACCGCGCTGCAGACCGGCTGAGCCCACCGGCGCCTGCCATGACGACGGCGTACTTCACCGCCGATGCGATCTGTCGCGCCCACGACATGGGCGACGGGCATCCCGAACAGCCCGGGCGACTGGTCGCCATCGAAAAAGGCCTGAACGTCGTGGACATCGCCGACCGGCTGGATCGGCGTAGCGCACCGGCCGTCGATCTGGAGCGCGTCAAGCAGGTTCACGACGCGCTTCATATCGACCAGCTCTATGACATGGCCCCCAACCAGGGTCATGTGCCGCTGGACGAAGACACGATCCTGACGCCGCATACCCTGGCCGCCGCGCGCTATGCCGCCGGCGCGGGCGTCGCCGCGGTGGATACGGTCATGGCCGGCGAGGTATCCAACGCCTTTTGTGCGGTACGCCCGCCCGGCCACCACGCCGAATACGCTCGAGCGATGGGTTTTTGTTTTTTCAACAACGTTGCCATTGCGGCGCGTCATGCGATCGAGCATCACGGCCTGTCGCGAGTGGCGATCGTGGATTTCGATGTCCACCACGGCAACGGCACCGAAGACGTCATGCGCGACGAGCCGCGGGTGCTGTTCTGCTCCAGCTATCAGAACCCGCTGTTTCCGCATACCGACGACGCCAGCATCCCGGGCAAGCTCATCAAGACACCGCTGCGCGGCGGCACCGCGGCGCGGGTGTTTCGCGACGCCATCGAGCGCGACTGGATACCGGCCCTGTACGAACAACAGCCCGAGCTCATCCTCGTCTCGGCCGGCTTCGACGCCCACCGATCCGATCCCCTGGCCGATCTGAATCTCGAGGCCGAGGACTTCGCCTGGATCACCGAGCGTATCTGTGACGTCGCCGAGGCCTGCTGCGACGGTCGTGTGGTCAGCCTGCTGGAAGGCGGCTACGCGCTCGACGCACTGGCGGCCTCTGCCGCGGTGCACGTGCGGAGTTTGTTGAAACGAGGCTGACAAGCCCACGGCTTGGCGATTTCAGGCACAGCGCATGACGATTCAACGCTGTTTCAAGCCGGAAAACCGCGTGACACATGGCGTTCGCGTGTCGCACTTTCGTTGTTCGTCGCTCATCGCTGCCATCCAGGCAACCGGCCACGCCCCCGCCGTCTATTCGTATACAGGCTAGATTGACATCCGCGACCTTATATAAAAATATGTATATCCATGGACGGCCCGTCTAAAAGCGCTGCATTCGTCGGACGCGCCTTGGATGAAATCAGAAGCTTTCCCGAGCCCGCTCGCCAGGATGCGGGCTATCAGCTCCATCGAGTACAGCACGGGCTCGACCCCAGCGATTGGAAACCCTTAACAGGCGTTGGCAAAGGCGTTCGCGAGATCCGTATATGGCAAGACGACGGCACGTATCGTGTGATCTATGTTGCCAGTATTAACAGCGCTGTTTACGTGCTCCATGCCTTCCAGAAAAAAGACGATAAAACTCGACAGGCCAATATCGATGTGGCTCGTCGACGCTACAAAGCCCTGATGCAGGAGCTAAACCGTGGTTGAAATCAATCGTTTTGACAGTGTTTGGGAGGCTATTGGCGACGACCCCGAGAGCGTGGACAAGCTACGCTTACGCGCCGAACTGATGGATGCATTACGTCGCCGAATTGAGGATCAAGGCTGGCGACAGGTCGAAGCCGCACAGCACTTCGGGGTGACCCAGCCTCGGATTTCCGATCTTGTCCGCGGCCGTGTCAGTCTTTTTTCACTCGATACGCTCATTGGCATGGCAGGTGCCGCCGGGCTGAACGTCGATCTGCAAATCACCGAGACAACGGCGTAGGCGACTGATGCTTGGCATTAAAATGGTGCGAATAACTGCACTATTTTTGAACTTGCTCTTCGACGCGGTCTCCTGCGTTCCTAAAGGGATCGATATATCCCAACGCGATACCCCATGAACCTACTGCTCCTCAACGGCCCGAACCTCAATCTCCTGGGCACGCGCCAGCCGGATATCTACGGCCACGAGACGCTGGCCGATATCGAGGCAGCCACCCGGGCCCACGCCGAGCTGCGCGGGGCCATGCTGGAGGCGTTTCAGACCAACCACGAAGGCGAGATGCTCGAGCGCATCCACGCCGCTCGCGGCGTCGCCGACGCCATCATCATCAACCCAGCGGCCTGGTCGCATACGTCGGTGGCCCTGCTGGACGCGTTGAACGTCTTCGACGGCCGCGTGGCGGAGGTGCATCTGTCCAACATCCATAAGCGCGAGGCGTTTCGACACCACTCCTACGTGTCAGCGCGCGCCGATGCCGTGCTGGCGGGCATGGGCGCGTTCGGCTATCGCGCGGCAGTGGACTGGCTGCTGGCCTGACTTTTGCTGGAGTGTGCGGGGTCATTTCTCGATTCTGTATGTCATGCAACGACCGCTCACTCTGCTCACCGGTGTATCTCTGGCCCTGACCAGCTTGGCGGCTGGCGCCGTCGACGGCGTGGTGGCCGATAACTTCGAGATTCTGCAGCCCATCACCCAAACCCCGGGGGCTGTGTCGGGCGAGACCGCGGCCGGGCGCTACTACGTGCCGGCCACGGTCGATACCAGCCGATGGGGGCACCTGCCCAGCCGCGGGGCCGAGCCGGTGCTGACCGTGCCCTCGGGGGCCACGGTGGTCTTCGATACGATCTCGCACGAAGGCATTCGGGGGCCTATTGCTGCCTAATACAAGCCCGCGCCAAGCGCTGTTTTGCGGCAAGCCAAGGCGTCGCGAGCGTGGCGTAGCGGGCTTACGCGAGGGCGCGACAACGCCGGATTGCCGTAAAACAGCGCTTGGCCCTTCGGGTTGGGCCGCAAATCGCGCCCTGCGGCGTTGCGAGCCTTGATCGTGGCTCGCCACGATACGGCGACTCGCGCCTTGCAGGACACGATTTGCGGCTGCCAACGCGGGCTTGTATTAGGCAGCAATAGGCCCCGGACCAGGGCCGTGATCCGGTTGCCTGGTTCGGTGCCCACGGCGTGGCCCGCGAGCAGGTGCTTGCCGATGCGATCGCGCTGACCGACTCGCCCATCGAGCACGACTTCAAACAGGATGGCCCGCACGTGGTCACCGGCCCGGTGGCAATCGCCGGCGCCGAGCCGGGCGACGTGCTCAAGGTCGACATCCTGGACCTGGCCCCGCGCGTGCCCTACGGCGTGATCTCCAACCGCCACGGCAAGGGCGCTCTGCCCGGCGAGTATCCGCTGACCAAAGCCCAGGCCGAGCCCTCGGCCAAGCATCCGGAGCGCTACGGCAACGTCTCGATCTATACGCCGATCAAGGAAACCGATAACGGCTGGGTTGGCCTGATGTCGGGCCCGGACGAGAAGCCGATCACGTTCCCCCTCAATCCGTTCATGGGACTGATGGGCGTGGCGCCGGATACGGACGCGGCCCCCAGCTCGGTGCCGCCGCTTGCCGTGGGCGGTAACGCCGACATCAACGAGCTGGGCGAAGGGACCACCGTGTATTACCCGATCCGCGTCGACGGCGGGCTGTTCTATACCGGCGACGGCCACTTCGCCCAGGGCGATGGCGAGGTCGCACTCACGGCGCTGGAAGGCTCCATGCGCGCCACCTTCCGCCTGACGCTGCTCGACGGTGACGACGACACCGCGAAGATCCCCGGCGGCAATCTGGATCAGATGCTGGGCGAGACCGATACCCACTGGGTCACCGTAGGCCTGGACCCCAGCCTGGACGAGGCCATGAAAGCCGCCACCCGCGAATCGATTCGGTTCCTGCACGACTTCTACGGCATCGATCAGGCCACAGCACTGGCGTATATGTCCGCGGCGACCGATTTCGAGATCTCGCAGGTGGTCGATGCCACCAAGGGCGTCCACGGGCTGATCCGTAAGGCAGATTTCGAGGCCTTGTCCACCGCCGACTGAGCCACCGCTTATCGGCACGGGCCCGCCGTTGGCGCACAAACGCCGGCCTTTTATAGTGGCCGGCGTCCTTGTTTCGTCGGCCCCGCGCCATGAGCCTGTCCACGTTATCGATCTTCATCCCGACGTTCTTGCTGGTGTCGCTCACGCCGGGGCTGTGCATGACGCTGTCGCTGAGCCTGGGCATGACGGTCGGCGTGGCGCGCGCGGGCTGGATGATGATCGGCGAGCTGATCGGCGTCGGCACGGTCGCCGTGGCCTCGGTGGTCGGCGTGGCCAGCGTGCTGATGCAGGCGCCGGGCGTGTTCACCGTGTTCAAGTGGGTCGGCGGCGCGTATCTGGTCTGGCTGGGTATCGAGATGTGGCGCTCTCGCGGCAATCTGGCGATTCCCGAAGTCGCCGACGACGGGCCGGCCCCGGCGCGTAGCCGCCTGGCGCTACAGGGCCTGGTGACCGCTATCGCCAACCCGAAGGGCTGGGCGTTCTTCATCGCCCTGCTGCCGCCGTTCATCCATTTTGATGAGCCGCTGGCCGGCCAGCTCGTGCTGCTGCTGGCCATGATCCTGTCGATCGAGGCGCTGTGTCTGCTGCTCTATGCCAGCGGCGGGCAGGCCGCGCGCCGGCTGCTGGAACAGCGCGCCAACGTGCGCCTGCTCAATCGTATCGCCGGCTCGTTGATCATGGGCGTGGGAGCTTGGCTGGCGCTGGGCTGATCGCGCTGCGCGTCGTCTCCAGGCCACGACACAACGCCTGCGTGGCATCGGCCATGCGGATCGTCGGCCGGCTGATCGCATCGCGCGCCAGCGTAATAAAACGATCGGCCCGCACGGCCGACAACATGTCCACCTGTTGCCAGAACCGATCACGCCCGGCGGCGGGCTCATCCTCGGCGCGGCTGGTTACGATCACGTCCGGATCACGGGCGATGAGCGATTCGCGGCCCACGCGCGGCGCGGCCACGTCAGCGTCCTCATAGATATTGCGCCCGCCGCACAGCCGAATCGCGGCACCGATCATGCTTTGGCCGGCAATGGTGATCAGCGGCTCGGTGGCCACGGCGTAGAACACCGAAACCGGCGCACGCCTGCTGTGGCGCTCTCGAAGCGTGGCCATACGCGCGATAAAACGCTCGGCTGCCGCATCGGCGGTGGCGGCTTGCCCGCCAAGCCGGCCCAGGTCTCGCAGCGTGGTCGCGATATCCGCAAACTCGGTCGGGTCGTCGATATAGACCGGCACGCCCAGCTCGCGCAGCCGGCCGAAGAGATCACCCTCGCTGGCCGGCGCCCAGGCCACCACGAGATCCGGCCGGCGCGCGAGAATAGCCTCCAGGCTGACCGAGCGATAACCGCCGACGAGGGGGATATCGCGGGCCGCGGGCGGGTAATCGCTGTAGCGCACGGCCCCAACCACCTGCGCGCCCAACCCGGCCGTAAACAGGTTTTCCACAAGATGCGGGGTCAAGGCGACGATTCGCTGGGCCGGTGCTTCCAGACGCACCCGATGACCCGTGGCATCGACCGCTGAAACCTCGGCAACGGCTTGATTCGCCATCAGAAACAGTAGCGCCGCAGCGATCAGGCGCCCGTAGTGTCTGGCGCCGCCAATCAGCCCATACGCGCGCCGGCCTGGGACAAGTTTGTGCATAACTCAGGGCCCCTGTGGATAATCGCGGGCATGACATAGCGCAGACGCCAGCCGATCACGCTGTGCCAGCTTGACCAGGCCGAAGCGCAGCCAGCGTCGATCGTCGCCCAGGCGCGTCAATACGCCCCGGCGTGCCAGAGCCGTATGCCAGGCCGGAGCCGCATCGGGCGACTCAAAACAGGCGGTGACGAACAATCCGCCCGAGGCCAGGCGCGCTTCGGGCATATGCTCGGCCAGCCGGTCGAGCAGCCAGGCGCTGCCCTCGGCGATGCGTTCACGCTGGGCGGCCTGCCAGGCATCGTCGGCCAGCGCCCGGGCCCCGACCCAGCGGGCCGGGTGCGATACGCCCCACGGCTCGACCCGACGGGCGAGGCCCGCCAACGCCTCGGGCGCGCCGATCACAAAACCCAGCCTGAGTCCGGCCAGCCCGAAGAACTTGCCCACCGAGCGCAGCGTGATCGCGGTCTCGGGCAGCGTCGGCGGCTCGGGCGCGCAGTCCAGAAACGCGGCGTCCACGATCAACCGCCCGGGGCCCAAACGATCCGCGATGGTCTGACAGTCGTCGCTGGTGGGCATATCGGCCAGCGGGTTGTTCGGGGCCAGCAGCACGGCATAGTCCAGCCCGTCGGCCGTCGCACGAAGCTCTTCAGGCGTGTCGTAATACACCGGCGTATGCCCGGCCATCTGCCAGGCACGGGCATGCTCACGATAGCCGATACGCGGCAGGCCGACGCGACCGGGCGGATACTGCTCGGGCAAGGCGCGAATCGCGAACTGGCTGCCGGGCACGGCCACCATCCGCTCGGCGGGTTGGCGATAATAGCCGGCCGCGGCGGCCAGCAAGCCGTCGTCGGCCTCCGGCAGACGCGCCCAGACATGTTCCGGCACCGTCGGCACCGGCCACGACCAAGGCGCGATACCGGTCGATACGTCCAGCCAGTCGGCCAGTGGAATCCGGCTTGCAGCCGCGGCTGCGCGCAGCGCCCCGCCGTGAGGCATATGGGGCGCGTTCACAGCAGTCCCCAGAGCACGACCAACCCGGCCACCAGGGCAACCGTGCGATCCACCAACGCCAGCGCGCGTTCGATATCACCGGCCGCGGGCGGTCGGCCGCAGCCGATGTCCGGTTTTTCCTGCCAGCGGCCGTGATAGACGGCCGGCCCGCCGAGCGTAACGCCGAGCGCGCCGGCCCCGGCACACATCACCGGGCCGGCGTTGGGGCTGGCACACACTGCGGCCTGCTCACGCCAGCAGCGCCGGGCCACGGCCCCGCCAAAGACCACAAAAGTGGCCGCGGTCAACCGGGCCGCGGGCCAGTTCAGAACATCGTCCAGCTTGGCCGCAGGCTGCCCGAAGGCCGCAAAACGCGCGGTGCGATAGCCCCACATGGCATCCAGCGTATTGGCCAGCCGATGCGCGGTCACGGCCGCCGCGGCCCCGGCCGGGCCGGCCAGGCTACCAATAGCCGCCCAGACCAGCGGGGCCGTGATCGCATCGGCGCTGTTTTCCAGCACCGACTCGATGGTGGCACGACGCAGCGCGACCTCGTCCATCGCATCGGTATCGCGAGACACGAGACAGCTCGTGGCCGTGCGCGCGGTCATCAGATCGCCGGCTGCCAGCGCTGTGGCCACCGGGCGAGCGTGATCGGCCAGCGCACGCCGGCCCACGGACAACCAGATCAGCGCGGCCACCGCGGCCCACGCCGGCAGCGGTGCCAAGAACGTCACGAGCAGTGCGACGACAAGCGCCGGTCCGCCGACCAGCAGTGCCGTAGCCTGGGCACCGCGGATTATCGTCCCGTCGTTGCGTGCCCGCTCCAGGCGCTCGGCCACGCCGCCAAAGACAACCAGCGGATGCCAGCCGCGCGGCTCGCCGTAGCCGGCATCTGCTGCCAGGCCGGCCAATACCGCCAGCATCAAGCCCACGTCGCTGCCCCGCCCCAGGCCACGACAATCAACAACAGCGCCTCAACCAACTCAATCAGCCCGCCCGTGGTATCGCCGGTATAGCCGCCGATCCGTGCCGTCCAGAGCCGCCGCCAGCCTACCGTCGCCGCCAGTGCCACAAACGCCAGCCCAAGCGCACCGACAACCGATAACAACAGCGCGGTGACGATCAGCGACAAACCGATCGAGCCCCAGATCGCCGGGCGCGACGCCCAGGCGGCCTGGTCGGTGGCGATGCCGTTACCACGCCGATAGGCCGTATGGGTCATCAAGCCCGCCGCGGCCGCTCGGGCCGCCAGCGGCACCGCCACGAGCAGCAGCGCGCCGGCGCTGGTCGTCCGTATATCGCCCAACACCACGACGAGCGCTGCAAATTTGGTCAGCAGCACGAGCACGAGCGCGATGATCGCCATGGGCCCGGCGGTCGGCTCGCGCATCACCGCCAACGTGCGCTCGGGGTCGCCGTGGCCGGCGAACGCGCCGTCGGTGCAGTCGGCCAAGCCGTCCAGATGCAGCCCGCCGGTCAGGCCCACCCAGACGATAAGCACCACGACGGCGGCCACCGCCGGCGGCGCCCCGTGGGTTATCGAGGCGAGGATCGCCAGCAGGCTCCCGATAAGCGCCCCTACCCAGGGGTACCAGGCCACCGACCGGCCTTGATCCCGCGGCGTGATCGGCGCACCGATCAGTCGCGCCACCGGCAGCGTGGTCAACAACACCAGAGCCAGCCATAGCGGGCGCAGGTGACGTGTCATACCGCGTTGTCGAGGTTATAGCCCATCAGCCGGGCCATCTGATGCTCGCCCTGGCCATCCGGGGCGTGGGTCACGTCAATCCGGGCCCGACAGCCATACGGCATACCAAAGCGATTGGTCGCGCCCAGCGGCACGTCCAGCACGTGACTGACCAGATTACGAATCACCCCGCCGTGGCAGACCAGCAATACGTGCTCGCCTTTGTAGGCCGCGACCAGTTCTGCCCAGGCCTCGGCCACGCGTGCTCGAATATCGGGCAGGCCCTCGGCGTTCGGCGGCGCATGATTGCCCGGGTCCGTATACCAGGCTCGCGCGGCCTCGAAATGGTTGTCCCAGATTTCCTGAATCGGTCGGCCTTCCCAGTCGCCGAAGTTCATCTCGCGAAAACGCGCATCTACCGTTACCGGCAGCCCGCGCTCATGCCCCAACCAATCCGCAAACGCCCGACACCGAATCAACGGCGAGGTCACGATCATGTCCCAACCGGACAGCGCCCCCGTTACCCGCTTCAACCGCGCCCAACCGTCTTCAGACAGCGCCACGTCCGTCGAGCCCCGAAAGATACTGCCGCCCTCGCACTCGGCATGACGCAGGATATCGACCTGCGTCGTCGGCATATTGAATTCCGCCATGCGCGCTTCCCTGGATGAAATGAACAGCCGCGAGCGGCTGTCGATCTAAGTGAGTCAGCGCGGAGGTTAACGTAGAAACGCCGCTCCGCGATTGCGCCATGCGCTTCCACGGCTTGCCCGCTTTCTCGGCGTTCGCTGTTCATGCCAACACGGTCCGATGTCGCAAAAGCGCCGAGTGGCTTGCCCGTCAGATCCGCCCAAGACTAAACTAAATGAACTTAGTTCAGTCGAGCCGTTACATGAATACCTTTAATATTCACGAAGCAAAGACCCATCTCTCGCGCCTGATCGACGATGCCGCCAACGGCGAGCCCTTTGTCATCGCCAAGGCCGGCAAACCGCTCGTCAAGGTCAGCGCTCTGACTTCGCCCGGCGATAAACACCGCTCGCGTATCGGCTTCATGGCGGGTGAATTCGACGTCCCCGATGATTTCGACCAGCTGGGTGCAGACACCATCGACGACATGTTCTACACATCGTGATTATCCTGCTGGATACCCATCTCCTGCTATGGGCCGCCACGGGTTCAAGCAAGCTCTCGCGAAAAGCCACCGACCTCATACAGGACGAAACCAACCAGCTCCTGTTCAGTGCGGCCAGCATCTGGGAAGTGGCCATTAAAACCGGCCTCGATCGACCGGACTTCAAAGTGCCGGCCGGCCGGCTTCGGCGCGCCCTGTTCGACAACGGCTACGACGAGCTGCCGATCAGCGGACGCCACACTGCGGCAGTCGCCAATCTGCCCAATTTCCACAAAGACCCGTTCGATCGGATTCTGATCGCGCAGGCACAGGTCGAAGACCTGATGCTATGCACCAGCGATAGCCGGGTAGCGACGTATCCAGGCAACATCGAACACGTTTAGCGCAGAACTTGCAGGTGACGGGCCGGTTCGATTTTGGTGCGCCGCGTCGTACGGATGCGCCCCTCAGGTCAATCCAGTCTCAGCGAACGTAGCCATCCCCGCATGCAGGGCCAAGGCATTCTGAATGACAGGAACCGCCATCATCGCGCCGCTGCCCTCGCCCAGGCGCATATCCAGATCGAGCAAGGGACGAGCATTTAGATCGGTGAGTACTTGGGCATGGCCGGCCTCGGCGGAGCGGTGGCCGTAGACGAGCCAGTCGGCCACGCTTGGGTTGAGGCGCACGGCGGCGAGTGCGGCGACGCTGGCGATGAAGCCGTCGACGACGACGGGCACGCGGCGTTGGGCAGCGGCGATGTATGCGCCGACGAGGGCAGCGATTTCCAGGCCGCCGAGGCAGCGCAAGACGGCCCATGTGGCTTCGGGCGCCTCCAGGCCGGCCCAGGCGGGTGCATGGCGGGCCAGGCCGATATCGACGGCGGCTTGTTTGGCGGCCAGGCCCGTGTCGTCGACGCCGGTACCGCGGCCGACGACGGCGGCCCCGTCGCGGTCGGTGAGTGCGGCATAGATGGCAGCCGCGCTGGTGGTGTTGGCGATGCCCATGTCGCCGCCGACGAACAGCGATGCCTCGGGGGCCACGGCTTCGGCACCGGCGGACAGCGCTGCGACAAGCGTGGCCTCTGCCATCGCTGGGCCTTGGGTGAAGTCGGCCGTGCCAGGGGCCAGGTCGTGGTTGATGACGCCGGGCACGTGGGCCGTCGGGCTGACGGTGCCGAGATTGACGATCTGCATATCGGCGCCGCAGCGGCCGGCCAGTACGGCGACGGCGGCGCCACCGCCAGCGAAATTGGCGATCATCTGTGCGGTCACGCTTTGTGGAAAGGCCGATACGCCGCGGGCCGCGACGCCGTGGTCACCGGCGAAAATCGCCAAGCCGATGCGATCGATGACCGGCACGGGGCGGCCCTGCCAGCCCGCGAAATCCACCGCGAGTGCTTCCAGCCGGCCGAGCGCGCCCGGCGGTTTGGTCAGCTCGGCCTGGCGAGCTTCGGCGGCCGCGCGGGCAGCGCGATCCACGGCCACGGCCGGATTGTATAGCCAAGCCCGATCGGGCAAATGGGCAGCCTGTGTCATGGCGTGCTCGTCTTCAGGTTTAGCGGCAGGCCGGCGACGACCAGATCGACGCGTCGGCAGATATCGGCCAGGGCTTGATGCAGGCGCCCGGCCTCGTCGGCGAAGGTGCGCGACAGCTCGCCCAGCGGCACGATGCCCGAGCCCACCTCGTTGGAAACCAGCAGCACGCGAGCTTTGCATTCGGCCAGCGCGGCCAGCAGCGCGTCGCGCTCGCTGGGCCAGCACTCGGCGGCCAGGGCATTGGACAGCCACAGCGTGAGACAGTCCACGAGAACCACTGTGTCGGGGCCACTTTCGGCCTGCAGGGCCGCGGCCAGGGCCAGCGGGGCCTCGACCGTGTGCCAGCGTGGATCGCGATCGGCCCGGTGGCGGGCGATACGCTCGGCCATGGCGGCATCATGGGCCTCGCCGGTGGCGATATAGACGTGTCGGCGCGCGTCGGCGGCCAGCCCGCAGCGCTCGGCATAGCCGCTCTTGCCGCTGCGCGTGCCGCCGAGAATCAGATGATGATCAGCCATGTAGCACCACCGGATGACCGGTATCGGGGTGGGCGATCACGCGCGTCGCGGCCGCGAAGACGTGGGCCAGGTTGGCTTCGGTGACGACCTCGTCCGGCGGCCCGGCCGTCGCGAGCCGGCCGTCGCGTAGCGCCACCAGACGATCGGCATGGGCGGCCGCCAGGCTGACGTCGTGCAAGACGAAGACGACCGTCACGCCCTGCTCGGCCAGGCCGGCGAGCGTGGTCATCACCCGGCTCTGGTGGGCGATATCGAGTGCGGCCACCGGCTCGTCGAGTAGCAGCAGCCGGGCACCCGCGTCTTCGGCGCGCCAGATCTGGGCCAGCACGCGCGCCAGCTGGACGCGCTGGCGCTCGCCGCCGGATAGCCGCGTATAGGCCCGCGTCAACAGATGTGAGATATCCATGGCGTGGGCCGCGGCCGCGACGATCTGGTCGTCGACGGTGCGCCCGGTGGCGTGCGGCGCCCGGGCCAGCGCGATGACCTCGCGGGCCGATAACGGAAACGCCAACGTCTGCTGCTGGGCCAGGCAGGCTACCGAGCGCGCACGCCGGGCCCGCGGCCAAGCCGCCAGCCGCTGCCCGTCGAACACGACATGGCCAGTCGCTGCGATGTCGCCGATGATGGCCCGGATGAGCGTCGACTTGCCGGCGCCGTTGGGCCCGATCAAGCCCAGGCGCTCGCCCGCGGCCACGTCGAGGGTCACGTCGTGCAGCCGCCCCGGCACCGAGATATCGCGCAGCGACAGGCTCATAGCGCGTAGTCGCGCGAGCCGCGCAGCAGCAGGATGAAAAACGGCGCGCCCACCAGCGCGGTCAACAGGCCGACCGGCAGCTCGGCCGGGGCCACGACGAGGCGCGCGGCCACGTCCGCGGCCAGCAGCAACACGGCCCCGGCCAGCGCGGCGCCCGGCAGCACGAGGCGATGATCCGGGCCGAGCGTCAAACGCACGATATGCGGCACGACCAGCCCGACGAACGCGATCGCCCCGGCGAGTGCCACCGATACGCCTACACCGAGGGCGACGAGCCCGATCAGCGCGGTCTTGATCGCGTCTACCGCAAAGCCCAGATGCCGTGCCTCGGACTCGCCCAGCAGCAGCGCGTTCAGGGCCGGGGCCAGCGCCAGCAGCCCGGCGACGACTGGCAGCGCCACGACGACCAATACGGCAACCCGCGTCCAGGTGGCACCGTCCAGCCCGCCCATCTGCCACAGGCTGATGCGGCGCAGCATTTCGTTGGTGGCCACGAACTCCAGCAGCGCGGTCGCGGCCCCGGCCAGCGCGCCGATGGCAATGCCGGCCAGCAGCATCGTGGTCACCGAGGTGACAAGCTCGCGCGTGGCCAGGGTATAGACCAGCAGCACGGCCCCGGCCGCCCCCAGGAACGCACCGATAGAAACCACGGTCAGCCCGGCCATGCCCGCCAGCGCCCCGCCGAACACGATCGCCAGGCTGGCCCCCAGCGACGCACCGGCCGTGACGCCGATCAGCGACGGGTCCGCCAGCGGGTTACGAAACAGGCCCTGCATGGCCGCCCCGGACACCGCGAGAATCGCCCCCACGAGCATAGCCAGCACCGCTCGTGGCAGGCGGATCGCGGTGACGATGACCTGTGCCGAGCCGTTCGTGTCCCGGGCCGGCCAGAGAGCAGCCAGCACCTGGCCGGGCGCGATCGCCACCGGGCCCAGTGCGAGTTCGGCGATGAACGACGCGATTAGCGCTGCCGATAGGCTGGCGAATAGCAGGCCCGGCTTCACGGCAGCGCGGCCAGGTCGATAGCAGCCTCGACCGCATCGGCCAAGCGCTCCAGGCTGGCCTCCCGTCGGGTGTCCTGGTCGAGCGAGCCGGCGTCGGCCAAACCGGCCCAGGCCAGCACTGCATCACAGCCGGATCCGGTATCGAACAGGCCGTGGAGATAGGTACCGGCTACCTGGCCGTCAGCCGAAATGGCCCCATCGGGCCCGTCGGCCAGATTGAGAAAGGGACGCCCCAGATCGACACCCGTGGTCACCCCACAATGAATCCGATAACCGGCCACGGCGCCGCCGGTGGCCACCTCGCCGGTGACGTTCTGTAGATGCTTGGTCGCGTCCAGGCGCGTGCTCAGATCGAACAGGGCCAGACCGGCAGTCGTGCCCGGTGTGTCCTCGATGCCGTCGGGATCGGCAACGGTCTGGCCCAGCATCTGATAACCGCCACAGATGCCCAGCACCTTGCCGCCATAACGCAGATGGCGCTTGATGCGGGCGACCCAGCCGGCCTCGCGCAGCCAGTCGCAGTCGGCGCGGGTGTTCTTGGAACCGGCCAGCACGATGAGATCGGCCGGGCCGGGTGTCATGCCCGGGCCAACAAACTGTAGATCCACCTTGTCGTGGGCGCGCAGGGCGTCGAAATCGGTATGGTTGCTGATCCGCGGCGTCACCGGCACCTGGACGACCAAGGCCGCCTCGCGTGCGGCCTGGCCGGTGGCGATCGCGTCTTCGGCGTCCAGATGCAGGCCGGTCAGATACGGCAACACGCCCAGCACCGGCTTGCCGGTATAAGCCTCCAGCCAATCCAGGCCCGGCTGCAAGAGCGCGATATCGCCGCGAAAGCGGTTGATGACGAACCCGGCTACCCGGGCGGCCTCGGTCTCGGACAGCAGCGCCAGCGTGCCCACGAGCTGGGCAAACACCCCGCCCTTGTCGATATCGGCGACCAGCACCACCGGGCAGTCCGCGGCCTCGGCAAACCCCATATTGGCGATATCGCCCTCGCGCAGGTTGATCTCGGCCGGGCTGCCGGCGCCCTCGACCAGCACCCGCTCATAGCCGGCCACCAGCCGAGCATGCGATTCGAGCACGGCAGCCAGCGCCTGTGTCTTGTAATGGTGATAGTCGCCGGCGTTCATGGCGGCCACGGCATGGCCGTGGACGATGACCTGGGCACCGATATCGCTGGACGGCTTCAGAAGCACCGGGTTTAGATCGGTCGTAGCGACTACGCGTGCGGCCTGGGCCTGGAGGTATTGGGAACGCCCGATTTCCCCGCCGTCGACGGTTACCGCGCTGTTGAGTGCCATGTTCTGGGGCTTGAACGGGGCCACCGCTACCCCGCGCCGCGCCAGCGCCCGACACAACCCCGCCACCAGCGTCGACTTGCCGGCATCCGAGGTCGTGCCCTGGATCATGAGCGTTCTGGCTGGCACGAGAGGCTTCGTTCCTTGAAGGCGTGTCCGCAAATGGCCGCCGATGGCCGCAGATGAAAAAGTTTGACGATCGGGCTCTGGGCTAGATATTCAGTGAACACAAAAACGAATACAGACAGCCATCCGCAGATTTCGCAGATTAAAAGACAAATCCCATCAGACGCTTAAAACGAAGATCTGTGTGTGAGGCACGACAACGCTTGCCCTGCCACATCCACTCACAAATCTGCGCCATCTGCGTAATCTGTGGATTGTCTTCCTGTCTTTTTGCTTGTGAATCGACGAACCGATAATTGCTAGTAATCCACTCCGGCCCGCGCCTTGATGCCGGCTTTGAACGCGTGTTTTACGTTGTCGACCTCGGAGACGGTGTCGGCCGCCTCGCGCAGGGCCGAGCCGCCGCCGCGGCCGGTGACGACCACGGACTGCTCGACCGGGCGGTTGGCGATCGCCTGTAGCACGCGGTCGTCGTCGAGATATTTGTAACCCAGCATGTAGGTCAGCTCGTCGATGACGACCAGGTCATAACTGTCGTCGGCCAGCATTGGCTCGACCTGGGCCCAGGTGCGCTCGGCCGCCTCGATATCGCCCGTGCGATCCTGAGTGTTCCATGTGAAACCCGTGCCCATCTGATAGAAGGTGACCTGCGGGCAGTGATCACGGATATAAAGCTCTTCGCCGGACAGCTGCACGCCCTTGATGAACTGCACCACGCCCACCTTCTGACCGTGGCCCAGGGCGCGCATGACCATGCCAAAGGCCGAGGACGACTTGCCCTTGCCTTTGCCGGTAATGAAGACGAACACGCCACGCTCGGTGTCGGCCGCGGCGATGGCCGAATCCACTTTTTCTTTCTGTTTCTGCATGGCCGCCTTGTGGCGGGCGTCGTTCTTTGTATCGCTCATAGCCTTGTTCCGGTCGTGATATGACAAACGATCATGTAGAGCGCTCAGATCGCGGCCGCGCCGGCCGCGGCCACATCCTGATCCTGCTGGATGGTGCCGCTGCTGACACCGATCGCGCCGATGATCTCGTTGTCGCGAATCAGGGGGATGCCCCCCGGAAAAACCACCAGTCTACCCCCGTGCGCGTCGCTCAAGCCATGCAGGTCGCCGCCCGAACAAGTCACGTCCTGCAGGTTGGCGGTTTCCTGCTGGAAGGCGATGGCGGTATAGGCCTTGTTGATCGAGATGCTGATGCTGGCGATCAGCGCGCCGTCCATGCGCACATGGGATTTCAGGTGACCGCCGGCGTCGGTGACGGCGATGTCCATGGGCTGGCCGATCTCGCGGGCCTTGGCTTCGGCCGCTTCGATGACTTGCTTCACCTCGTCGAGGGTGATGGTTTCTCGGGGCACGGGGTGGCTCATGATGGATTCTCCTTTCGTCTGTTTCGTTGTATCGAAGCCTCGAAAAACCGGCGTTGTACCTCAGCCCGTGTCGTTGCCGGCCGCAATATCGTCCAGCCGCAATGGCCGACCGACGACAAGACGAGCCGCGTTCTCACCGGCGCGTCGATGCCCGGGACGCTGTCCCATTGGATCGTTCGAGACATCGCACACGATCACTGCCTGCTCGGCGGGCATATGGCGTTCGTGAATCGCGATCCGGTCGCCGGCCAGACCGACCCCCACGCCGAGACGCGAGGTGCGCGCGCCGTGATGGGCCAGCGCGACAGCATCGGTGTCTTCGCCGATGAGCACACGCGTGGGTATACCCAGCTCCTCGGCACCGATGGCCACCCGGCCGGTACAGGCGTCATCGACACCGCTGGCCCGTACGACATGAATGGCCGGCCGTGCGCCGGCCTCGGCGCTGCCGATCGAAGGCTTGTCGGCATCCGAGGCGCTCATGCGGGGCGCTCCTGCTGACCGTGGTTGATGATCAGCCCGGTGGCCACGGCGTTGGTCGGGCCCAGGGCGCCACGCACATTGGCCACGCCGACGACAATGCCGTACTGGCTAAGCTCGGTCATCAGCATCTGGGGCAGCTCGAAATCCAGCCCGAAACGCCCGACGATGGCCACGAAATCCAACAGTCGGATATTGCCGCCGGGGGCGATGCGGCGCAGCACACGCAGGCTGTTGGTCACCAGCACGCGTTGCTTGGCCTCGCGCCGCACGCCGCGGATGCGATCCAGGGTGTGTCGGGTGTCGATGGGCACCAGCCCGTCGTCGGTCAGCAGGACGATGCGAGCGAACAGCGTCGCGTCCAGTGGCGTCTCGAAGAACTGCACGCCGCCGTCTTCATGGCGGATATGGAACAGGCTCTCGACCTTGGCCAGTGAGTGGATCTTGATCTTCTCGGCCACATCGACGCTGGCCAGGCCAAGCTCGTTCTTGATCAGCAGCGTGGTCATATGCCCGGCGCCGGCCAGATGGACATGTTCGACCGGTTTGTCGCGCCGACAGATCGCACCGTCGACCGAGCCCGCGCCGCCGTCGATGATGGCCAGCGGATAATCGATGCCCGGCGTGGTCAGCGCGCCCAAAATCGCCGAATTGGCCTCGATGCCGCCCAGCTCGACCGGCACGTCGATCCGCCTGGCCAGTGTGTCGGCGATGCGCGTCATGAGCAGCCGGTCGGTGTTGACCATGATCGCCAGCCCGGTCGCGGTCTCGATCGAGAATTCATCGGCCACGCCGCCGGCGACCTTCTGGGGCACCAGACAATCGACGGCCAGCACGTCCTTGATGAAGACTTCGGCCAGCGGTTTCTCGGTCAGATCGGCCATGGTCTGGCGCACGTGCTCGATCATGCCGCCGACGTTGGTCCCGGCCTCGCCGTGTACGTCATGGATCGGGGCGACCCGACCCAGCGTTTCCATGATCTCGTCCGCGCCCTGCTCCAGCGCCACGGACAGCCGCTGATGCGCGCCCACGAACTCGATCGTGCCGGCCGGGATGGGCTTGCTGGTGACATCGCCGGCCGGCGTGCGCACCACGACCGCCGAACGCAGCCCCACCAGCGCCTTGGCGATGGGGATGACGAAACCCGTCTCTTCCGGCGTCAACGAGAACAGTGTGGCGATGCCATAGGGATTGCTGAGCTCGCGCACGGCATGGCCCTGCGGGGCGACCTCGACCGCGGCCAGCATGCCCAGCGGCACCTTGTCGATACGCCCCACCTCATCGACGAACGGCAAGGCCTCGGGCAGGCGATTGACGATGAGCACGCCGTCGTCCTTCTGGGCGATGCCGGCCACGATCGGCACGCCGGCCTCCAGCGCCCGCCGGATGATCCCGGCCGCGATCTCGAAATCGTAATCGGCCGGCACCACGACGATGATCGGCTCGTCATCGGCCGAGGCCTCGTTCTGCACCAGGGCGTCGATGGCGGTCGTGCGGCCGACGCCGATGCCCCGCCCGCCGGGCGAATCGGGATTGTGACCGACCATCGAGGATTCGGTGACCACGGTCTCGGTTACGGTCTCCATGGCCACGTCGCCGATGACCGGCGTGGCTTCGTTGAGCAGCACACGATCCAGATCGGCAACGTTCACTCCGGCCTTGGCCGTGGCCTGTTCCAGCACGTCGATAATGGCCGGGATATTGTCAAGCGTGCCCTTGATGCCTTGTGTATACGCCATGCCCGAGGCCAGGAACTCGGGTCGGCCGTCGGTGACCCGGGCAATGGCCGCCTCGGTCGTGGAGTTGCCGATATCGATGCCTGCGATGAGCGACATGTCGTCTCGCCCCGGCCGCTCAGGCTGTGTCGGGCTGGCGCAGACGCCCGCGCCGCTCATAGGCATCGACCGCATCGCGGACCAGCGAGGCATTGATGCTGGCCTGGTAATCGTTTTCCAGCTCGTCGGCGATCGCCAGCAGCTCCTCCCGGGTCGAGACGTTGGGCCGCATGGCGTTGTAGATTTCCATGATGCGCTCGTCGGAGACCCGAGTCAGTTCGGCCGCGCGCCGGAAATTGCCGGCCAGCTGGGGCCGGCCCACGCTTTCGGCGACCTGGGCCTGATATTCCAGAATCTCCGGGGTGACCCGCATTTCATCGGCGCCGATCTCGCCGGACATCACCGCCTCGAGCGTGATCTCGTCGAGCGGGCGGCCCTTGGCCGTATTGACCAGATCCGGGCGTTTTTCCGACAGCGGATAATCGCTTCGATAATCGAGTTTTTCAGACATGACGATCGGCCTCCGCGGGCGCGTCTAGGTATGGAATTCCACGTCCAGTTCAACGGCTTTCTCGCCCTGTCGTACGAACTGGGTCTCGCGGATGTGATAGATCGAGGCGATGGCCTGCCACTTGGGCCGGGCCATCGGGTCGTTGACCTGGGGCACCGGCGAGGGCGAATCGCCCTTGGCGTACTTGGCGGCGTTCTTACCGATATGACGAAACGTCGAAAGCGCCAGGCTCGGCGCCTGCGGAAACAGCTCCATCGGTGCCAGCGGCACCAGATCACGTTGATGAATCAGGGCCGTGCCCCGCGACTGGATGGCCACCGAGATGCCCGAACCGCTCAGCTTGGCGCCGTCGAAACCGATGGCCGCCAGGTCGGCCGAGCGCCAGACCCGCACGATGCGGGCTTTGACCTGTTCCTCCTCGATGCCGGCACAGAACTCACGGATGACGGCTGCATGTGCGAGCCCGTGCAGGGTCTTTCGTTTCATCTGGTCGCCGAAGGCTGGCGAAATCGCGATCACGACCTCGTCGGGCGCCGTGCCGGTCTTGGCCGGCCCTCGCTCGGTCAACGTCATTTCCACGGCGGGCGGACTGGCAAGCTGTTCTGACATGGCCATGTCTCCTTAGATATCTTCCGGGCCGAGCGCCTGACGCACATCGGAGATCTTCTGCCAGCGCTCGCCGTCCAGCCGATAGCCGGTGCCCGGGCCCTGATAGTCGTTGAGATCATTGACCGCGGCGATGGTCTTGAAGTCGCGGCTGAGGATCGCGGAGGTGTGCAGGTAGTCACCCGAGACACGCTGTTTCTGCATTTCCAGCACGTTCGAGGCGACATCGGTAAAACCGCGTCGTCCGAGTGCCTTGACCACATCCATGCCCGTGATGCCGTCCTCCATCATCTTCGTGGCGGCCTTGGTGTCCTGGACCGTGTCCCGGTCGGGCATGTCCTTGCTGCCGTGGGCATAGGTGGCGGCCTCGATCTCCTCATCGGTGATCCGGGGCAGCCCCAGCTCCTCGAACACCGCCTGCAAGGCCCGAGCGGCCTTGTTGCGCGCGGCGATCGCATCGGACTCGCTGACCGGGACGATGCCGCCGTCGACCTTGAGATCCCGCGAGATCATCAGGTAATCGTCGTTGTCGTCGCAGTCGAAGTTGGAACCGGCGAACATGTCGTCGTAGTTGGGCACCGTGGCATAGCCGGAGAAGATCAGATCGGTGCCCGGCAACATCTGCATGAGCGTGCGCGCAGTGCGCCGGAACGGCGAGTGCGAGAACGACTGGTCGTTGCCCGAGGCCACTTCCAGGTCCAGACAGGTGGTGACCAGATTCTCGGCCAGCACCGCGCGGATACCGCCGGGCACCGAGGCCGGCACGCCGATACAGCTGATCGAGCCGTTCTGCAGGCCCTGCACGCCCACGCCCTTGCTGAGCATGACGCACTTGATCTCCAGATAGAGCATCGACTTGCCCTGGGCAGAAGCCATCTGGACCTCGGCGCCGGTACCGGAGGTGAAGCGCATCTTGATCCCGCGCGAGGCATAGGCCGAGGCCAGCAGCGCCTTGGACCAGGGCGTGTCATCGCCGTCGCGGAAGGCGTCCTCGGTGCCATAGACCGAGACCGTCTCGGCATAGGTCGTCAGCCCGCGCAGGCCAAGCTGCAGCTCCATGGCCTCCTCCACGGCATCCTGCGAGATGATGCCGCCGCGTCCGGTCTGGCCGCCGACCAGCAACGCCAGCGCGTTGAACGGGGCATAACGGATCATGCCGACCGTGGTCTCGATCTCGGAGTAGTCATAGAGCCCGGCCTCGGCCGCATCGGCGGCCATGAGCACCGGGTTGTCCTTGACGTTGGTGACATGGCCCTGGGTCGAGGGCGTGCGCCGAGCGCGCATCTTCTGCAGGCCCATCATCATCTCGACCACGTTCATCTCGTCCATGACCGCGGCGATCTTGGCTGGCGTGAGGCCGGTGAAGATCTTCTGCACCTCGGCCCGCGAGACATTGATGTCCACGATCTTGCGTGCGATCTCGGTGGCATCCATGGCCATCATCTGTTCGGCTACCGAGGCATCGATGGCGGTCCGGGCGACGAATTCATCGACCAGATCGAAATCCGCGCGATCCACGCCGTCCATGCCGACGATCTCGCCGTTCTCGATGCGGATCGCGGGCGCCGGGTCGTTCGGGCTGCCCATGGCGATCAACCCGACCTCTGGCCATTCCTTGACGAAGCCGTCCTGGTTGACGTCGCGTTTTTCCAGTGCCTCGAAGCGCTTGTGTCGTTTCGTGGCCGGCTGGTCACCAGCCGTGGACTGGGTCGTGTTATCGGTCTTGTCCAGCATATCTCCTCCGATATGGCCGGGAACGCCGACATCGCGTGCGGCGACGCCGGCCGGAATGCGTCTTCAGGCCGCTCAGAACAGGCCCATCGGTTCGTCGGCGTAAGAAACCAGACGACATTTGGTCTGCTGATAGTGCTCGAGTGCTTCCTTGTGGGTCTCGCGGCCGATGCCGGAGCGCTTGTAGCCGCCGAATGCGGCATGGGCGGGATACTGGTGATAACAGTTGACCCAGACACGCCCGGCCTCGATTGCCCGACCGACCCGATGAGCCCGATTGATGTCGCCCGTCCACAGCCCGGCCCCGAGGCCGAACTCGGTGTGGTTGGCGATCTCGATGGCATGGGCCTCGTCGCGGAACGTGGTCACCGACTGGGTCGGGCCGAAGATCTCCTCCTGGAAGATCTGCATCTCGTTTTGGCCCTTGAACATGGTCGGCTGGACATAGAATCCGCCGGCGAGATCGCTGCCGACCGCGGCCTTGCCGCCGCCCAGCAGCAGTTCGGCCCCTTCGTCGCGGCCGATATCCATGTAGGACAGGATCTTGTCGAACTGCTCACGAGAAACCTGGGCACCGATCTGGGTATCGGTGTTCAACGGATCGCCCTGGACCAGGCCTTTGGCACGATCCACGGCCCGCTCGATCAGTGGCTCGTAGATGTCTTCCTGGATCAGCACGCGCGAGGGACAGGTACAGACCTCCCCCTGATTGAGGAAGGTCATCATCATCCCTTCCACGCATTTGTCGATGAACGACTCGCCGCGCTCGAACACGTCCGAGAAATACAGATTCGGCGACTTGCCGCCCAGCTCAAGCGTGACCGGGATGATGCGCTTGGCGGCATTGGCCATGATCTGGCTGCCGACCGGCGTCGAGCCGGTGAAGGCCAGTTTGGCGATACCCTCGTGCTCGGCCAGCGCGGCGCCGGCTTCATGACCCAGCCCATGCACGATGTTGACCGTGCCGGCCGGCAGCAGATCGCCGATCAGCTCCATCAGCTTGCAGATGGAGGCCGGGGTCTGCTCGGCGGGCTTGAGCACACAACAGTTGCCGGCCGCCAGCGCCGGGGCGAGCTTCCAGGTTGCCATGAGCATCGGGAAGTTCCACGGAATGATCTGGCCGACCACGCCATAAGGCTCATGCGTGTGATAGGCCACGGTCTGATCATCGATCTCCGAGATGCCGCCTTCCTGGCTGCGGATACAGCCGGCGAAATACCGGAAATGATCCACCATCAACGGCACATCAGCGGCCAGGGACTCGCGCACGGCCTTACCGTTGTCCCAGGTCTCGGCCACGGCCAGAGTTTCCAGATTGGCCTCGATGCGATCAGCGATTTTCAGCAGGACGCGGGAACGATCGGCCGGCGAGGTCGAGGCCCAGCCCGGCGCGGCACGGCGCGCGGCCTGCACGGCCCGGTCGATGTCCTCGGCGCTCGAGCGCGGCACCTCACAGAACACGGCACCGGTGACCGGCGTCGGGTTTTCCAGATAACGGCCGTCGGCCGGCGGCTGCCATTGCCCGTCGATGTAGTTGTCGTAACGTTCGGCGAAGGCGACGATCGCCCCGTCCTGGCCGGGATGCGCATAAAGCATAATTGTGTCTCCTCGCTGTGATCGGGCTTTCTGATCGGACTAGATGAATACTTCGTTGATATCGACCATAGCTCGACCACGCGACGGCTGACTTGACCGAAAATCGCAATCGATTGTCCGGCAGTCTCAACCGGCGCCTTGACACAGGTCTTCTCGATGACGCCCGATCTCATGCACAAGGCCCGGTGCCACCCCACCCAGCTCGTCGAAAACCGGGTGTCCATTGCCGGCCGGAATGCCCAGCTATCGATCTATGACACCTACGAGCCTGCCTCGCGCGTGCCGTTGTCATCGGAGCATCTGCTCTATTGCGGCATGATCACCGGCCGCAAGGTGATGCACAGCAAGTCGATCGACGACTGTGAATTCCTGCCCTACGAGTCGTTCGTCATCGCCCCGGGGGCACCGGTCTATATCGATTTCCCCGATGCACGGCCCGACCGGCCAACCACCTGTCTGGCCATCGAGATCGCCCGAGACCAGATCAGCCGGGTCACCGAGCGACTACACGACGAGCCATCGAACGCCGGCCCGGATACGCTGGCCGAGGCACGACAGCCTACGCCCGGCTGTGCCATGCCCATGCTGCATGTCGCCCACAGCGCCCAGACCCAGGCCCTGCTCGAACGTGTGCTGGCGCTGTTCCAGGATGACGATCCGGACCGCGACACGTTGATCGACCTCGCACTGGAGGAGTTGATCGTGCGCATGATGCGTACCCGGACACGCGAGCTGCTGCTCGGCGAGCATCGCCCCGAGGGCGAGCGCCGTCATCACGGGCTGTCATCGGTTGTCGACTGGATCGCGGAGAATCTGGCCAGCCCGCTGGACGGCGATCGACTGGCGCGCATGGCCTGCATGAGCCGGGCCCAGCTCTATCGCCAGTTCAGGCGCGAGTTCGGCAGCACGCCGTGCCAGTATCAACAGACACTGCGCATGGAATGGGCCTGTCGACAGCTGCGACACAGCGCGCTGTCGATCACCCAGATCTGTCACGACCTGGGTTTTCGCAGTTCGAGCCACTTCTGTCGCAGCTTCAAAGCCTTCGTGGGCATGACACCGAGCGATTATCGCGGCGGCCGGGCCGCCCGGCCCGAGTCGACCGGGCCAGCCCGCCGGATTTTGGGTGTGGCGGATATCGACAACTAGGGCATGTCATCACAAGGTAAGACAGTGTATCGGCTGCCAAGACGCGGCAAGACAAGGCATCGCGAGCGTTGCGTGGTCGTTCCACGTAAGCGAGCCCTTAAAAATCAACTATGGCGCAGGATTGCCGGGGCTTGGCCGCCGACCCATCATTATATTTAGGGGTGCTCGCGCCGGACGCGCCATGCAGCTGTCGGGCCTCGACCGTGCTCGCCACGCCCGGCGGCCCGCGCCTTGCCTGACACGCCCGGCGCGGGCAATGCGACGTCATATCTCATGACGACACGCCCTAGAACCTCTCTGGCGCATAGCGCAGGGTCAGCATGGCCACGCGCCCGGGCTGGTTATAGAAGGCCACGGTCTGGTAGTCGCGATCGAACAGATTGTCGATCTTGGCGCGTACCTGCCAGTCTGACGTCAGATCCATGGCCCCGCGCAGGCCGAACAGCGCATAGCCGCCCAGCTCGTTCTGGTTTTCCAGGTCGTTGTAGCGGCTGCCGACCATGCGAGCCGTGGCCCCGGCAGCAAAACGGGCGAACAGATCCCGGTCCACGGCCAGCGAGGCGGCGTACTGCGGCCGCCGGGCCAGGTCGTTGCCGGCGTTGGCACCGTCGGATTCGTTCTTGGCCTCCAGCCAGTGGGCCGCCGAGTGCAGACGCCAGCGCCCGACATAGGCCGTGGTCTCCCCCTCGATGCCGCGGATGCGCACGGCATTCACGTTCTGCGGCGTGAAATCGGCGTCCAGCACGATTTCGTCGTCGATGCGGGTCTCGTACACATGCACCGACCAGCGCCCCCAAGCCGGGCGCGCCTTCAGACCCAGCTCAGCCGTGCGCGATTCTTCCGGTTCCAGATCGGGGTTGGAGGCCGGCGCCGGGTCCGGGTTGAACTCGGTCGGCTCGGGGTCGGGGTAATACAGATCGTTGAACGTGGGCGCGTTGAAGGCGTTGCCGTAAGAGGCGGTGACGGTATATACGTCGTCGATGTCGTAGCCGTAGGTGGCCGAGCCGGTGACGTTGCTGCCATAGGCCTGGTTGTCGTCGCCTCGAGCGGCCAGCTGCACAGCGTGGCGCCCGTAGCGGCCCTGGTACTGGCCGAATACGCCGGTATTGGCGCGCTTGTTTTCCTTGAAATCGACGGTCGAGGTGACCTCGTCCTGGCGATGATCCACGCCCAGCGTGGCGCTTTGCCCGGCGGCCAGCCGGAAATCGTTCTGGAAGCTGACGGTATCGCGCCGGGTATCGAAGCGGCTGGCAAAGCGATCACCCAGATAGTTGCTGGACAGGTCCCGGCTGCGGGCCAGCGATACACTCGCATCCCAGAAATCGGTCAGCGGCGCATCGATATCGAGGCCATAGACTTCTTGCACCGAATCCGACTGGTCGGTGGTCGTGCCGTCGTATTCGTTGTCGCCGTCGGCGCGCAGATAATGGCCCGACAGCTGCCAGCCGTTATCAAAGCGATAGCCGCCGCGGGCCGAGCCGGCCACGCGGTTATAGCCGTCGTCGTCGGGCTGGTCGGCAAAACAGCCGGCCCCGCCGCCGGGCGCCGAGAACGGCCGGCCGGTACAGGCATCGAAGCCGTCGCTGGTCAGCCCGGAGACGCTGACGTTGTAATGGCTGCGCTCGGTCGCGCCCTGTACGCCGACATTGCCCTCATAGGTCTTGTAGGTACCGGCCGAGACCGAGCCATAGGGCGTGGCCACGGCGCCCGGCGCAATGCCCTCGCCGTCGCGGGTAAAGATCTGGATCACCCCGCCCACGGCGTCGGCCCCGTAGAGCGACGAGCGCGGCCCGCGCACGATTTCGATGCGCTCGATCTGGGATACCGGAAAATCGGCAAGTGCGGCCAGTCCGGCACTGGCTGAGCCATAGCGTACGCCATCGACCAGCACCAGCACCTGGTCGCTGTCGGTGCCGCGCAGGTTGATATTGGTCTGCTTGCCCAGCCCGCCGTTGTTGGTCTGGGTGATGCTGGGCGTATCGACGAGCAAGTCGGCCAGACTGTTGGCCTGCTGGCGCACGATATCGGCGCGGGTGATGACCGAGGTCGCGGCCAGCGTCTCGGACGTCGGCTGAGCCCCGCGCGTGGCCGTGACCGTGACGTTGCCCAGGTCGGCGGCGGACGGCGACGGTGCAGCCGGCGCGGCCCACGTGCTGCCCGTGGTAGCCGCCAGGCCGAGGCCGAGTCCGGCCGTGATGTGTCGTTTCATGTTGTCATCTCGGTGGCGGGCACGCCCGTCCGCGGCCCGTAATCCGACCCGTTGCCGGGCACCCGTCGCCGGCCGGTATCCGGACTTGCAGACCGCATCCGGCGAATTGCACCCGATGCAGGTATCGGCCTTCCCGCCGTGTGACACACAGCAGTGGCAGATCGATACGACCGCTGCGCGATAGCGCATCAGCCTGCTTACCGTTGCGGAGGCAGCGTCGGCCTTGTCGCATTTGCGACGCACCGACTTCCCGTTTACCCCCCGCGCGAACGCGGAGGCACCGACGACACATGGCATCGTAGGCGCCCGGGGCGGGCCGTGCAAACCGCCGGTGATCGGTCGCCAACCGTGGTCATGGACGACCGGGCACTCGCTTATGCGGTCAACAATCGGCCGATTATTTTCGCTTATCCGGATAAGCGGATATACTCGGTGCCTAATTTGAGGGACTCGTACGGGACAACGTCGAATGAAATACTCGCTTGCGGACATCGAGCGCGTCCTGGTCGACCAGATCCTGGTCATCGACGGCGCCATGGGCACCATGATCCAGAACCACGGCCCTTCCGAGGCCGAGTATCGCGGCCAGCGTTTCGCCGACTGGGCCTCGGATCTGTCCGGCAACAACGATCTGTTGACGCTCACTGCGCCGGAACTGATCCAGGGCATTCATCGCGACTATGCCCGGCAGGGCGCCCAGATCATCACCACCAATACGTTTTCCTCGACCACCATCGCCCAGGCCGACTACCACATGGAAGACCTGGCCGATGAGCTGAACGTCGAGGCGGCACGCCTGGCGCGCGAAGTGGCCGAGGAATTCGAAACCGAGTCGCATCCGATGTTCGTGGCCGGCGTGATCGGGCCGACCAACAAGACCGCCTCGATCTCGCCGGATGTCAACGATCCCGGCAAGCGCAACACCGATTTCAACGAGCTGGCCGAGGCCTATGGCGCGGCAGCGCGTGCCCTGCTGGAAGGCGGGGTCGATATCATCCTGCTGGAAACCATCTTCGACACCTTGAACGCCAAGGCGGCGATCTATGCCGTGCGCCGGCTCATGCGCGAGCGTGACCAGCTGATTCCGCTGATGATCTCGGGCACGATCACGGATGCCTCGGGGCGTACCCTGTCGGGCCAGACCACCGAAGCATTCTATAACTCGGTTGCGCACGCCCGACCGCTGACCATGGGCCTGAACTGCGCGCTGGGCCCGGATGCCCTGCGCCAGTACGTCTCCGAGATGTCGCGCATCGCGCCCTGTTATGTCCATGCCTATCCCAACGCCGGCCTGCCCAACGAGTTCGGCGAATACGACCTGCAGCCCGACGAAATGGCCGAGCATATCGGCGAATGGGCCGAGTCCGGCCTGCTCAACATGGCCGGCGGCTGCTGTGGCTCCACGCCCGAGCATATCGGCGCCATCGCCCAGGCCGTGGCCGGCAAGACCCCGCGCCAGCGCCCCGACGTGGCTCGCGTCATGCGCCTGTCCGGCCTGGAGCCGTTTACGGCGGCGGGGGCAGAGGCAAACGAGGAAACCGCATAAAGCACCAACTATCCGCAGATTTCACAGATTGCGCAGATTAAAAGTGTGGAAGAGCGCGACCCAGAGACTTACGCCATCATCGGCGCTGCCATGGACGTTCATCGTGTCCTTGGCAGCGGCTTCTTGGAGTCCGTCTATCAAGAGGCTCTGGCAATCGAGTTCTCAGAGCGCGGCATCGCGTATCAGCGTGAACCTGCGATAGTTATCAGTTACAAGGGCTATTCGCTGAGCAGCTGTTACAGGCCGGACTTTATTGCTTTTGAGTCAGTTATCGTTGAACTTAAAGCACTCGACGCGCTCACGACTCGCGAACAAGCCCAAATCATCAATTACTTGAAGGCGAGTGATATCAGCCGTGGTTTGCTGATCAATTTCGGACAATCGAGCTTGCAACATCGCCGATTTATTCGATCTGACACACCGTCTTCATTTTTGTCTTGAATCTGTGAAATCTGCGTAATCTGCGGATAAAAAAGTTCTATGGCATCAGCAGCGAATTTCATCAACATCGGCGAGCGGACCAACGTCACCGGGTCCAAGCGCTTCATGCGTTTGATCAAGGAAGAGGACTACGACACGGCCCTCGACGTGGCGCGCAAGCAGGTCGAAAACGGCGCCCAGGTCATCGACGTCAACATGGACGAGGGGATGCTGGACTCCGAGATGGCGATGCGGAAGTTCTTGAACCTCATCGCCGGCGAGCCGGGCATCGCCAAGGTCCCGATCATGGTTGATTCCTCCAAATGGGAGGTGATCGAGGCCGGCCTGCAGTGCATCCAGGGCAAGGGGATGGTCAACTCCATCTCGCTCAAGGAAGGTGAAGAAGCGTTTCTGGACAAGGCCCAGGCCTGTCTGGACTATGGCGCGGCCGTCGTGGTCATGGCCTTCGACGAAGAAGGCCAGGCCGATAACGAAGACGAGCGGGTAGAAATCGCCGAGCGGGCCTACAAGCTGCTCACCGAAAAGCTCGACTTCCCGCCCGAAGACATCATCTTCGACTTGAACATCTTTGCCATCGCCACCGGCATCGAAGAGCACAACAACTACGGCGTGGATTTCATCGAGGCTACACGCCGCGTGCGCGAAGCCATGCCGCACGTGCATGTCTCGGGCGGGCTGTCCAACGTGTCGTTCTCGTTCCGTGGCAACGAGCGCGTGCGCCAGGCCATGCACTCGGTGTTTCTCTACCACGCCATCCCGGCGGGGCTGGACATGGCCATCGTCAACGCCGGCCAGCTGGAGGTCTACGACGACATCCCCGAAGAGCTGCGCGAGGCCTGCGAAGACGTGGTCCTGAACCGCCGGGACGATGCCACCGAGCGCCTGCTAGAGCTGGCCGAACAATACAAGGGCAGCGGCAAGAAGGCCGATTCCAAGGAAGATCTGGCCTGGCGCGAATGGGACGTCATCAAGCGTCTCGAGCATGCCCTGGTCAAGGGCATTGACACCTACGCGGTCGAGGACACCGAAGAAGCTCGCCAGAAGGCCGACAAGCCGCTGGAGGTGATCGAAGGCCCGCTCATGGACGGCATGAACGTGGTGGGCGACCTGTTCGGCGAGGGCAAGATGTTTCTGCCGCAGGTCGTGAAATCCGCCCGCGTGATGAAAAAAGCCGTGGCCCATCTCATCCCTTACATCGAGGAAGAGAAAGCCAAGTCGGGTGATGCCTCCAAGAACAACGGCACCATCATCATGGCCACCGTGAAGGGGGACGTACACGACATCGGCAAGAACATCGTCTCGGTGGTGTTGCAGTGCAACAACTTCGAGGTCATCGACCTGGGCGTGATGCAGCCCATGAACGATATTCTGGATGCGGCCGAGAAACACGAAGCCGATGTCATCGGCCTGTCCGGGCTGATTACCCCCTCGTTGGACGAAATGGTCAACGTGGCCTCCGAGATGCAGCGCCGCGGCATGACCACGCCGCTGCTGGTGGGCGGTGCGACCACGTCTCGCGCCCACACCGCGGTCAAGATCGACCCGGCGTACGACGGCGCGGTGATGTGGGTCAAGGACGCCTCGCGCTCGGTGCCCGTGGCCTCCAAGATGGTCAACGCAGAGGCGCGCGAAAAGCTTGTCGCCGAGCTCAAGGAAGACTACGACAAGATGCGTGAGCGCCACGCCGCCAAGCGCCAGACCAAGTTCCTCACGCTGGAAGACGCACGGGCCAACCGCGTACAGCTGGACTGGGAGGCTTACACGCCGCCGGCGCCCAAGCTGCCCGTCGAGACCGCCTATGCCAAGCGCCAGCCGCTGCCGCACGTCGGAAAAGACGCTGGCGACGATGCCGTCTCGGGCATGTATGTCTTCGACGATTTCCCGATCGACGAGCTCATCGACACCATCGACTGGACGCCATTTTTCTTGTCCTGGGAGATGAAGGGCCGCTATCCCGACATCCTCAACGATCCGAACAAGGGCAAGGAAGCGCGCAAGCTCTACGATGACGCCCAGGCCATGCTCAAACAGATCGTCGATGAGAAATGGCTGACCGCGCGGGCGGTGGTCGGCATCTGCCCGGCTCGTACGGCCGACAACCTCGACGATATCGAAGTGCTCTCGGATGACCGCAGCGAAGTCGTCTCGGTGGTCCACCAGCTGCGCCAGCAGGCCGAGCACCGCGAAGGCGTGCCCAACCGGTCGTTGTCCGACTTCGTCGCCCCCGCCGACTCCGGCAAGGACGACTGGATCGGCTGTTTTGCCGTCACCGCGGGGCTGGGCTCCAACGAGAAGGTCGAGGAGTTCAAGGCCAATAACGATGACTACAACGCCATCATGGTCGAGGCCCTGGCCGACCGGCTGGCCGAATCGTTCGCCGAGTGGATGCACAAACACGTGCGCACCGAGATCTGGGGCCACGATGTCGACGAGCAGCTGTCCAACGACGATCTGATCGCCGAGAAATACAACGGCATCCGCCCGGCGCCCGGTTATCCGGCCTGCCCCGAGCACACCGGCAAGGACACGCTCTGGGACATGGTCGACGCCGAGGCCAACACCGGCATCAAGCTGACCGAATCGCGGGCCATGTGGCCGGGGGCAGCGGTATCCGGCTGGTACTTCAGCCACCCGGAATCACGTTATTTCGTGGTTGGCCGCGTAGCCAAGGACCAGGTCCGCGACTACGCCGAGCGCAAGGGCTGGGAAGAAGCCGTGGCCGAAAAATGGCTGGGGCCGAACCTGGGCTACGAGCCCGAGGCCTGATCGCCCACGCCGGGCGCTGCCAGCCCAAACCCTCGCCACTCGGTGGCGGGGGTTTTTCTTTGTCTGCGTTGGGCCGGCGCGCCGAGCGGCCTGCCTCTAAAAAACAGTCGGTGACTTATCATGGATAGGTTTCGTTTTTGTGTCTGTGCGTATGCCAATGATTGAACCTGCTCTGCGCCGCGGCGCCAGACCATGACCGGCCGGGCGCTGACGTGTGCCGGGCCGCGACGCTCGGCGCGCGATGCCTGGCTGGTCATCGCCGCGGTTGTGGCTCTGCTGGGCGCGGCCACCGCCGGACTGGCGCAGATGGGCGCGGCCGGGCCGTGGAGCGCCTGGGTGGCCCCGCTGGTCTTTGCCGGCCTGGCCGCGGGCGTGGTGGCCGCCCTGCCGGCCCATCCCTACCCGCGTTTTGGCCTGGCCAACACGCTGACCACGCTGCGCGCCGGCCTGGCCGCCCTGTTGGGCACGCTGATCGTCGAGGCCGATATCGTGGCCGCTACCCCTGCGCTGGCCTGGCTGGCCACGGCCGTGGCGGCCACTGCCCTCACCCTCGATGCCCTCGACGGGCCAGTCGCTCGCCGGGCCGGCACCACGTCGCGCTTTGGCGCGCGTTTCGATATGGAGATCGACGCGCTGTTGATCGCGCTATTGGCCGGCTTGCTGTGGGCTACCGACAAGATGGGCGTCTGGGTGCTGGCCCTGGGCGGGCTGCGCTATGTCTTTGGTGCCACGCGCCTGGCGGTGCCGCGCCTGGCCGTGGGCGAGCTGCCCCCCAGCCAGCGGCGACGCGTGGTCTGCGGCGTGCAGGGCATCGTGCTGGTCGTCTGTCTGGCGCCGATCGTCGATGCGGCCCTGGCCACCGCCCTGGGCGGCGCGGCACTGATCGCGCTGACGGCCTCGTTTATCGCCGATTGGGCCGCGCTCTGGCGACTCGGCGCGGGGCACGGCCTGTCCTACACGGCTCGGCTGGGGCTCTGGCGCTCGTTGATCGTGTATTACGGCCAGCCCTGGCGCACGATCGCGCTGCGACGGTTCTGTGACCGGCTGATCGCCCCCGGCACGCTGGTGTTCGATATCGGCGCCCACGTCGGCCATCGCAGCCGGGCCATGGCTCGCGCCGGCGCCCGCGTCGTGGCCATCGAACCGCAGCCGATGTTCGCCGATTTTCTGACGCGCTGCGTCATCGACGATCGTATCCGGCTGGACTCACGCGCCGTGGGGGCACGCCCCGGCCGCAGCACGCTGCATGTCTCGGCCCGACATCCGACCGTCACCACCGCCAGCCGCGCCTGGGCCGATCAGGTGAGCGAGCGCCCGGGCTTTTCTCATGTGCGCTGGCCCGCGCAGGTCACGGTGGATCAAACGACCCTGGCCGCGCTGATCGTGCAATACGGCGAGCCCGCCTTCTGCAAGATCGACGTCGAGGGGCTAGAGGCCGATATTCTGGCCGGCCTGGACCGGCCGCTAGACGCCCTGGCCTTCGAGTGCCTGCCGGCCGCGCGCGACGTCGGCCTAGCCTGTATCGACCGGCTCGAGGCGCTGGCCGATGACTATGTCTATAACTGGGTCATCGGCGAGCAGCACCGCTGGGCTCGGGCGAGCTGGTGCGGGGCGGCCGCCATGCGTCAGGAGATCCAGAACCTGGCCCGGGACGCCGGCGGCATCGATATCTATGCCCGGCGAGAAACCGCTTGAGCCGGCCCGCTCGGCCGGCGCCACCAGACCACAAGCCCCGGCGCGGCGCCGACCAGGCTGATCACGCCGTAGACGATACTGGCCGCCACACCGTCGGCCGCCGTGGCTCCGGCCAGCGGCCAGAGCGCAGCCGCGGCGGCCTCGCGCAGGCCCCAACCGGCGATCGACACCGGCAAGAGCATGGTCAACAGCGTGGCCGGCACCAGCACCCACACCGCGAACAGGCCAAGCGGCGCGCCGATGGCCGCCGAGGCTGCGGCAAACGCTGTGAGATAAGCGGTAACGATAAGCCCCGACAGGACAAGCTGCTGGCCTATGACGTCGCGTGCCAGCCAGGCACGACCCACCGCTCGCCCAATACGCGCCAGATACCGGCGCCCGGCGGCCCAGCGCCCGACCAGTCCGGCCAGAGCCGCCAGCGCCGCCAACAGGCCGGCCACCGCGAGCCAGCCGGCCCGGGCCGCCGGCAAGAGCGTCTCGCCCGCCACGGCCGAGGCGACAAGACCTACGCCGGCCACGACGAACAACATCACCTGACCCGCCAGACGCTCGAGCACGATGGCCGCCGCCCCGGCCTGCCAGCCGCTCTGTGCCCGGTCGCCGGCGCCGCGCCCGGCACGGATCACGTCGCCGGCCACACCGCCCGGCAGGATCTGGTTCAACAGCGAGGCCAGATAATATTCACCGATCGCGCGGCGGTGAGAAAGCGGCTCGCCCAGGCGCGCGGCCGTCACACGCCAGCGCAGCGCGGACAGCACGATCTGGGCCTGCACCAGGGCCAGGCCAGCGCCCACCCAGGGCCAGCGCAGATCCGCCACGAGCCGGCCCACGCGCGCGATATCCACAACCCACCACAGCCCGGCGATCAGGCCGGCCGTGACGACAAAACGGATGACCGGATGCGACAACACGAGCGGGTGCAGAACCTCAACAACCATAGGGCTTTCGCATGATGCGCGATTCGTCGTTTGTGATCATCCGCAGCGTTGTCGCCGTGTCCCTGCTGGCCGGGCTGGCCCTGGCCCCCGCCGGGCCGGGCACGACCGTATTCGCGGTGCCCGTGATCGTGCTCGCCGTGGTGGCGGGCCTATCGTTCCTGCGTGGGCCGGCCGGTGGGGCAGCCCGCGTCGGGATATGTATCCTGTTCTTGACGATGGCGATCCTCAAGATCGCCGATACCGGTGCCGCGCGTGCCTACGGCCGGGCCTTCGACCCACTGGTGGATATGGGGCTTTTGCCTGCGGCCTGGAACCTGGCGCGCGGCACGCTGGGCACCGCGAGTGCTGCGGCGATTCTGGCCGGCGTGGTGATCGCGCTGTCGCTGGCGACGGGACTACTGTTCTGGGCACTGGGTGGGCCGGCCCGACTGGGCCGCCGCACGCGCCGCGCCGCGCTGGCTGTCGCACTGGTCTTGCTGGGGGTCGTCGGTGTGTCGCGGCTGGCCGGTTGGGGCGGCCTGCCTGTGGGCACGCCGGCCGCGGACTATATCGCTGCCCATATTCAGCGCAGCCTGGCCACGCGGGCCGAACTGCTCGCCTTTAATCGACAGCTGGCCACCGACCCGCTGGCCGATCTGCCCGCCGAGACACGGTTTGCCGCACTGGCCGGCCAGGACGTGATGTTGTGGTTCGTCGAGTCCTACGGGCAGAACGCGTTATACGACCCGCGATATGCGGCCACGGTGCGCCGGCGGCTCGATCAGGTCGGCGCCGATCTGGACACCGCCGGTCTGCACGCCAAGAGCGCCTGGCTCGTCTCGCCGACGTATGGTGGCATGAGCTGGCTGGCCCACGGGGCCCTGTTGTCCGGGCTGTGGACCAACAACCAGAGCCGCTACGACACCATGATCCAAAGCGACCGAGCCAGCCTGAACCGGCTGTTTCGCGAGGCCGGCTGGACCACGATCGCCGCCGTTCCCGCGATCGTCGAGGACTGGCCGGAAGCCGACTATTTCGGCTTCGACGCCGTCTACGATGCCCGGCGACTGGGCTATCGCGGGCGGCGCTTCAACTGGGTGACCATGCCCGATCAGTTCACCCTCAATCGCGTGCGCCAGATCGTTGGCGAGCTGGACCAGCCGGCCATGGTCGAGGCCTCGCTGATCTCCAGCCACGCGCCATGGACGCCGATTCCACATCTGGTGGACTGGGAGGCCATCGACGACGGGCATATCTTCGACCCACAGGCGCTGGCCGGGGACTCGCCCCAGACCGTCTGGGCCGATCCGGCGCGCGTGCGCCGCCAGTACCTCAAAAGCATCGACTACGTGTGGGCGACGCTGGGCCAATACATGCGGCGCTACGGCGATGACACCGTGTTCATCATCCTGGGCGATCATCAGGCCGCACCGATCGTGAGCGGCGCACGCCGGGATTATCGCGTGCCGATTACGGTCGTAGCCGCCGACCCGAGTGTCATGGATCGATTGGACGACAAGTATTGGCAGCCCGGCCTGGTGCCGGACGAATCACTGGCCGCCCGCGGTATGGATCAGTTTCGCGAAGCCTTTACCCGTGCGATGAGCGGCCCGGTGGAATAATCTCACTCAGCGTCGTCGCCATCTGCCGGACGCGTCGTGGTCGAGACCGTGCCGTCGGCGTTCTTTTCGACCGAGATGACCTGTCGCTGGGTCTCGACGTCGCGATGACCAAACGGCAGAAAGAACAGCCCGGCCCGCTCGCCGCCGACCACCACGGTCACCGCGAGTGCGGCCACCGGCACGATCGTGGCCAGCACGATCTGACTGCCGGACAGGCCGTGTCGTTTAAACAGCCAGCCGGCCCCCTGATAGACGATATAAACCAGCGAGCCGAGCCCGGCCGCGGCCACCGTGACCCAGAACACGGCGTTGTCGACGCCGGCAAACGCCAGCAGACAGAGCATGAGCGTGGCCACCAGGCCGAATACACCGGCAGCCTCGCAGGCAAAATCAAAGAGTCGGGTCGGGCGTTGCATATCAGCCCTTGAGCTGTTTGAGCAGATCAGCCACGGAGTCATGCACGGCCGCCGGGCGGAAGGGGTAGTGCGCCAGGTCGTCTTGGCTTGCGATACCGGAGAGCACCAGCACGCTGTGCAGCCCGGCCTCGATACCGGCCACGATATCGGTGTCCATGCGATCACCGATCATGCCCGTGCGCTCGGAGTGCGCGCCCAGCTTGTTCATCGCCGAGCGAAACATCATGGGGTTGGGTTTGCCCACGTAATAGGGCTCGCGCTTGGTGGCGGCGGTGATGAGCGCGGCGACCGCGCCGGTGGCCGGGAGTGCGCCCTCGGCCGAGGGGCCGGTGACGTCCGGGTTGGTGGCGATGAAGCGCGCGCCGTCGTTGATCAGGCGGATCGCGCGGGTGATGGCCTCAAAAGAATAGGTGCGCGTCTCGCCCAGGACCACGAAGTCCGGGCGGGCATCGCTCATGACGAAGCCGGCCTCGTGCATGGCCGTGGTCAGCCCGGTTTCCCCGATAACGAACGCCGAGCCTTGGGGCGCCTGGTCGGCCAGAAACGCGGCCGTGGCCAGCGCCGAGGTCCAGATCTGCTCCTCGGCGATCTCCAGGCCGCCGCGTGCCAGCTTGGCGGCCAGATCGCGCGGGGTGTACATAGAGTTGTTGGTCAACACCAGAAACGGGGTGCCGACCTCGCGCCAGTGGCTGATCAGATCGGCCGCTCCCGGTAGGGCCTTGTCCTCGTGGACGAGCACGCCGTCCATATCGGTCAGCCAGCATTCGATCGCGCGGGTACGCGCGTTCTTGTTGGCCGCGGGGCCGTCGGTGTCAGTCTTGGAAGAGGCTTTTTTCTTTTGGCTCATCGGGCGGGCCGGGCATCCATATCACGCCTCGATGATACGCGCTCAACGCTCAAACGCGACCCACACCGCGTGTGGCTCAAAGCCGCTAGACTGCGTCTATGGACAAAACAGGCGACAAGCTGGTCATCGGCATTTCCTCTCGGGCGTTGTTCGATCTGGAAGATAGCCATCGCGTGTTCGAGACCCACGGACGCGAGGCCTACTGCCAGTATCAGATCGACCACGAAGAAGACGTGCTGGCCCCGGGCGTGGCGTTTGGCCTGGTGCAGAAGCTGCTGGCACTCAACGAAGACGGCCACGAGCGGGTCGAGGTGATTCTGCTGTCGCGCAATAGCGCCGACACCGGACTGCGCGTATTCAATTCCATCGTCCATCACGAGCTGCCGATCACGAGAGCGGCGTTTACCAGCGGTGATTCGCCCTGGCGCTACGTGGCCGCGTTTGCCGCCGATCTGTTTCTTTCGGCCGACGCCGACGACGTTCGTGCCGCGCTGGCAGCCGGCTGTGCCGCGGCGACCATCGTGCCCGGGCATTCGCTGCCTGCCGCCGGCGCCCAGCTCAAGATCGCCTTCGACGGCGACGCGGTGATCTTTTCCGACGAGGCCGAGCGTATCTTCAAGCAACACGGCCTGGCGGCATTTGCCGCCGCCGAGTCCAAAGACGCCGGCCGGCCGCTGCCCGGCGGGCCGTTCAAGGGCTTTCTGGAAGCGCTGACTCGCATCCAGGGCGAGTTCGATCCGGCCACCTGCCCGATCCGGACCGCGCTGGTCACCTCTCGCAGCGCGCCGGCCCACGAGCGGGTGATCCGCACCCTGCGCGCCTGGCATATCCGTATCGATGAAGCGCTGTTTCTCGGCGGCATGACCAAGGCACGCTTCCTGCGGGCCTTTGGCGCGGATATCTTTTTCGACGACCAGGCCACCCACGTGGGCACGGCCGCCGAAATGGTCGCCGCCGGGCACGTGCCCCACGGCATTGCCAACGAACCGGCCGAGCCGCCCAAACCACCGCTCGACGGGGCGTCCAGAAATACTTAGAGCCTGTTAACTGGCTCTAGGGCCTGTTGAGGTTTCATCCGAGTCCGCGCCAAGCGCTGTTTTGCGGCAAGACGAGGCGTAGCGCGCGCCGCGCAGTCACTCTGCGCAAGCGAACTAGAACGCTGGATTGCCGCAAAACAGCGCTTGGCCCGAAGGGTTGGGCCGCAAATCACACCCTGCGGCGTTGCGAGTCTTGATCGTGGCACGCCACGATACAGCGACTCGCGCCTTGCAGGACACGATTTGCGGTCTCCAACGCGGCGCTCGTATGAAACCTCAAAAGGCCCTCGTGCCCAGAGGCCAGCGGTTTGGGCCGGCAGCTCTACGAAGTCACGCTCGATCAGACCCGCTTTCTCGTGCCGGTTGGCCAACGGGTTCCGCCGGCGGGCGATGATGTCGTTGTTGCGCCGTGGATGGATGACGTCGCCGGTATCGCCCATATAAGTCAGGCTGACGTGTGTATCGTCTTCCGTAATCAGGCGCACGTCACGAATCGTCACGCGGACGTCCGTGCCGTTGGCACAGACCACGTGAACGCGGTCATCCTGCGGATCGGTGCGATGGGGCTGGATCAGCTGTTTGAGCTTGTGTTCCAGCGTCTTGTTGCGCACCACGAAAAACCCGAAGACCAGACCCGACCACAGCACGAACGACAGCACCGTAGACGCAATGGCCTGAGCCATGGATAAGACCGTTGAAATCACGGATCAGACCAACAATATCGAACCTTATCGAGCCATGATCGCGCACAACTCGCCACGACTGCCATGAATCTTTTCACCAGCGCTCTGGTAGTGCTTGTCACCCTTGCCGTCATTGCCTGGCTGGTTATCCGGCCCGAGCGCATCAATCGTCCGGGCCGGCTGGTACCGCGCCAGCGGCGTCTGGTGATCCGCGCGCTGCCCTGGTGGCAGAAATTGGACGGCCGGCGCCGGGCACGGCTGTTGGGCCAGGTGGCGCGCCTCCAACAAGACATCACCCTGGTCTCCGGCGACGGGTTCACACCGGACGAATCACAGCGCATGGCGGTGCTGGGCCATATCGCGATCGCCAGTCTGGCTCCGGATATCAACCCGCACTGGCTGCCCGACGAGATCGTGATTTACGGCGGGCCGATCGATGCTTCGGAAACCGCACTGCCCCACGACATGATCGAAGATCTGGGCGAGTTAGCGACCGGCGAGAGCTGGGCCAGCGAGCGCTTGGCCGTCTCATGGCCCCAGGTGGCCCGGGCCGCTCGCGGCAGCGGGCCGGAGAATCCCTTGATTCGAGGCCTGGCCGCCTGGCGCATGCGCCAACTTATGGTCGATAGCGATCGACATGCGAGCTGGATTGCCGCCTATCAAGCCGCCTACGACCGCTGGGCGCGCGATCCGCGCGGCCCAACCCGACAACTGCTTCGACAGATCGAGCCGGGCGGCGATCCTGATACCGAGCTGCCGCGTTTTGTCGGCGCTGCCGCTGAGGCGTTCTTTCAGCGCGGTCCGGAGCTTGCCCGCATTCTCCCCGGCGTTTACGACCTTATGGCCACCGGCTTTGATTTCGATACCGCACGCCGTGCCCCGGCCGGGCACCGCACGCCGCGCGTTACGCCCGAGTGATCGTTATCCGCCCGCTGCCCGGCAACGTTTCCACGAACGACGAGCCGGCCAGCTTCGACGGCGTATAGGCCCCGCCGGCCGGCGCTTCGCCAAGCAGCTTTTGAGCCAGCGCCAGGCTGGCGTCGCGGGTGACGGTATAGCCGTTGGCCACCTTGATACGGGCCGTACAGGTCTGGCCCTGGGCGTTCTTAGCCTCGCCCCAGACATGGGTGGCCTGCCAGTCGCGAGTCTCGGCGTCGGGGCCGTTGATCTGGCCGGCGCGTTTTTTGAGAAACCGCTGCACCGGACCCAGGCCCAGCACCGGGCGAATCATGTTCAAACGCTGAACCTGTTTGATACGCCGCGGCGACATCGGCATGAACACGCGGATGTCGGGTATACCGGTGGAGTGATACGCGGTCGAGACATCGCCCCACGGGATGCTCATGGCCGCTTTTTCCCCGTCACCAAAATCGATGCGGCGCGTTTCGGCGGCCAGCTTGACCGTTTCGATCTGCCCGCCCCGGCGTATCTTGCCGCCGGCGGCCAGCCCCTCGACCGTCGTTTTTGCGGTGCCGGGCGACAGGCCCGATCGGGTATCGAAACCCAGGGCCAGGCTTGTCGCGTCGGGCATTTCCTCGGACAGACGCACCGCGACACAGTCGGTGGGCACGACGTCGAAACCGGCACCGGAGCACAACACTACACCGGCGGCGGCCGCGGCCTCGTGCTGACGGAACAGATACTCGAAGACCTCGATCTCGCCGGTGATATCCAGATAGTGCGTGCCGGTCGCCAGACAGGCCGCCATCATGGCCGGGGCCGTTGCAGAAAACGGTCCGGCGCAGTGAATAACGACATCGATATCCCCCAGCTGACCGGTGATCGCATCGCTGTCCAGGTCAAACGTTCGCGCTTCACAGTCCAGCTCTTGAGCCAGTGCGCCAACGCGCCGCTCGTTGCGCCCGGCCAGTACCGGGCGCAGCCCCTGGGCAACAGCGCCCCGAGCGATCAGATCCCCGGTGTAACCGTAGGCGCCGTAGATAAGCAGCCGATCGTGATTCATGTCTTGTCCTTGCGTTCAATGAATGAACGCGTTGCCTTGCGCACCGCCTGGAAGAACATGTCCGGGTGCAGCCGCTTCAGCCGGTACTGCCAGCGCGACTCGCGATGTGAGATGACCAGGAAACGACCGGCGGCCGCGGCTTCGAAGATATCGTCGGCGACGGTATCGGCCGTCACGGACGAGCGCGACATCAACTTCTGGACCATATCCTTCTGGCCGGGTTCGGCGCCGCGGAAATTATCCATGAGATTGGTGGCAAAAAACGCCGGGCAGGCCACCGTTACACCGACGCCAAAACGATGTTCCTCGCCGCGCACCGTCTCCGATAACGACAATACCCCGGCCTTGGCCACGTTGTAGCTGGCCATGCCGGGCGCGTTGGCGATGGCCGCAAACGATGCGATATTGATCAACCGCCCGCGCGACTCTCGCAGCAGCGGCAATGCCGCTCGCGTGCCGCGCACGACGCCCATCAGATTGATGTCCAGCAGCCATTCCCAGTCTTCGGGCGTTGTCTCGGCTGCGGTACCGGCGCTGGCAACGCCGGCGTTGTTCACGAACACGTCGACGCCGCCCCATTCCGCGCGCAGACGCTGCATCAGCTGCTCGAAATCAGCCTCGCGACGCGTATCCAATGTCTCAACCAGCGCTATCCCGCCGGCGCGCTCCACTTCACCGGCTACCGTACGTGCGCGCGTGGTCTCTAGGTCGGTCACCGCGACCTTCCAACCGGCTTTGGCATATCGTAGTGCGATAGCACGCCCCAGACCGCTGCCTGCGCCGGTAATGGCGATCCGTTTAGAGGCCGTGCTATTCGCTGTGGCTTGACTCATCATCTGAAATGGCGTGTTGTCAGATCGCCAGCATACGACAACTGGTTGGGTAGACCGCAAGCCTGGCCGGCACCACCGAGGACACTGTTATGAAATTGTACGAATTCGCCCGTGCCCCAAACCCGCGACGTGTGCGGTTTTTCATGGCTGAGAAAGGCATTGATCTGGCGACCATCGAACGGCCCCAGATTGATATCGCCGCGGGCGAGAATCTCAGTGAGGCGTTTCGTCAGAAAAATCCCATGGGGGGTGTCCCGGTACTCGAGCTCGACGATGGCACCTGTATTTCAGAAACCATGGCCATCTGTCGCTATTTCGAAGCCATCGACCCGACACCGGCGCTATTGGGCAGCACGGCGCTGGAACAGGCCACCATCGAGATGTGGAACCGGCGTATGGAGTTCAACCTGCTGCTGCCGATCGCGATGGCATTTCGACACACCACCGGACACTTCGCCGATCGTGAGACGGTATTTCCGGAGTACGGCAAAGATAGCGCCGAAAACGCGCTAAAAACGCTGAACTTCCTCGATACACATCTGGCGAAACAGCCTTTCATCGCCGGCAAAGCGTTCAGCGTGGCCGACATCACGGCCGTCGTGTCGATTGATTTTGCGCGAATCATCAAGTTTCGGCCCGACGCCGAACAACATGCCAACGTTCTGGCATGGCACACACGTATTAGCGAAAGAGCCGCAGCTTCGGTTTAAAGCACGCCAAAACGACGAAAAAACCACCCGCATGATCGCCGCGCGGTCATCCCGCGTTGGGCCAGCTCAAGTACCGCGCACAAAAAAACCCCAGCCGGTTGGTCTGGGGTTTTGGTGTATAGAGCCTGGCGGTGACCTACTCTCACATGGGGAGACCCCACACTACCATCGGCGCAGAGCGGTTTCACTTCCGAGTTCGGAA
>MDSW01001375.1_pt1 | contig 51955 bp, 59 predicted proteins | sample 811171 | NCBI WGS metagenome assembly MDSW01 (sample SAMN05326641, study PRJNA326480) | marine metagenome | isolation source: seawater | place: Atlantic Ocean: North West | collected 2012
ATATAATTCCAATTACATTAGAATTAGGTGGAAAATCTCCTAATATCTTCTTTGAAGACGTCATGGATAAAGACGATGATTTCTTCGATAAATGTATTGAAGGTTTTGTAATGTTTAATCTAAACCAAGGTGAAGTTTGTACTTGCCCAAGCAGAGCTTTAATACAAGAATCTATCTACGATAAGTTCATGGAAAGAGCTATTGCTAGAACAAAAGCAGTTGTGCAAGATAATCCTTTAAAAATGGAGACAATGATTGGAGCTCAGGCGTCAGTAGAGCAAATGGAGAAGATTAAATCTTATCTAGAGCTAGGTAAAAAAGAAGGTGCCAAAGTTCTTACCGGTGGAAGTGTTGCTAATCTTAATAGTGGTTTGGAAAAAGGTAATTATATCCAACCAACTGTTTTTGAGGCTAAAAATAACATGAGAATATCCCAAGAAGAGATCTTCGGACCAGTTGTATCTGTGATTAAATTTAAAGATGAAGCAGATGCATTAAAAATTGCTAATGATACTCTTTATGGTTTAGGAGCAGCTGTATGGACAAGAAATGGAAATATAGCTCATAGAATGGGAAGAGCAATACAAGCAGGAATAGTTTGGACTAATTGTTATCATGCTTATCCAGCTCACTCACCATTTGGTGGATATAAACAATCTGGAGTAGGAAGAGAAACTCATAAAATGATGCTTAATCACTACAGACAAAATAAGAATCTTCATGTTTCTTATGCTGAGAAGAAATTAGGCTTCTTTTAATAAAGAATCAGTTATAATGGCCCATGATTCTAAATCATGGGCCGAACTTTAAAAATGAAAGTATCAGCAACAAATTCAGCCTTGAGTCTTCTATCTGAACTTAAAGAAAAATACGGAGAAAAATTAATGTTTCATCAATCCGGAGGGTGTTGTGATGGAAGTGCACCAATGTGTTTTCAGGAAGGTGAATTTCCTTTAGGCGATAATGATATTAAATTGGGAGAAATTGGTGGTGTTCCTTTTTATATGAATGGTGATCAATATGAAAAATGGAAACATACTGATTTAACAATAGATGCCGTAAAAGGTATCGGAGGTATGTTTTCATTAGATAATGGAACAGGTCGCAGATTCCTGACTAAATCAGAAATCTGCTTAGTTGTTGATAACGATCAAAAAAATAATTAACTTATTGTCCTGGTGGCTTGTAACCAATCTTACTTGCTTTATTAGTTGCTTTTGTAAAATCAATAGACTCTAATATTGTAAGATTTTTCACAGCGCCCGATGCTTCTACGACTAGTTTGATAGCAGCAAAGTCATCGAACGATCCTAGATCTAACGTAACTATAAAATCGTATGAACCTCTCACAATGTCCATACTATGTATAGTTCCACCTACAGCTTTTGTTAATTGTTCAACAACTGCTTTTCTATCACTCGTTGGATCTTTCATAAAACCCTGAAAAGCTTTCTCAGTATAGTTCCCCATTACGTATGCTTTCATATATCACTCCTTTTTGAAATAAAATTTATCATAATTTTTTTAATTTTTTTTAATTAAATTGTCTCAACTTAATCAAAAAATTCCTCATTTTCTTGTAGAAATAAATACACCTAATGATGCTATAACAAATCCTACTAAATCTATTGATGATAAGTTTTGTCCTAAAAATAACCAGGCCATTGATGCAGTGACTATAGGAATTAAAAAAAATAATGATACAGTTTTGCTAGCTGAATTTTTTTGTATTAGATACATTAAAATTGAAAATGCACCTAAAGAAACTAAAAACACTTGATGACTCATTGCTACTAAAAATTGAAAATTAATGTTTATAAAAGGATTATCAAAAAAAAAAATAATAATAATTAAATGAAATATTATAGCACCTAAAGCTTGGTACATATTGTTTATAGCTAATGGAACATCGTTACTTATTTTTTTTTGCCAAATAGTTGAAAAAGTAATTGCAATCAAAGCAATTATTGCAGCAATAAATCCTTTTACTGGAATTTGGTTTCCAATATCATAACCTATTACCATTACTGCTCCTAAAAATCCTAAAACTACTCCAATCCATTGTTTAACAGAAACATCCTCATTTAAAAAATATCCAGCAGTTAGGTTTGTAAATATAGGCTGCATCGTTACAATAAGTGCTACCAATGCAGTAGGTAATCCAACATATATAGCATAAAACACACCACCTAAATAAAACCCATGAAATAAAACACCAGTACCAAAACAATTAATCAAATTTTTAAAAGTTATTTTAAGCTTGATTTTTTTGTATATTACAAAAATTAAAAAACATATTGCTACGAAAAAAAATCTAAATGCTAACGCAGAGAATGGATCGCTATTAAGTACAATTGGAAGAGTAGTGATAAATGCTGAAGACCAAAGTAAAACAAATACTAAAGGAAGAATTTTCGTCACTTTATTTTTATTGCATAGTAACTTATTGAAAGTTAATTTATTGAACTAATCATAAAAAAAAAAAATATGTATAGTAAATTTGGTCAATTTATAGATGGAAAATGGCAAAACTCATCTTCTAAAGAAACCTATGAGGTAATAAATCCTGCAAATGAAGAAGTTATAGGACAAGCATCGAAAGCCTCAATAGAAGATGTTGATAAAGCTTTAAAAGCAGCTCAAAGAGGTTTAGAGATTTGGAAAAATACTTCACCATGGAAAAGGTCTTACGTACTTAGAAAGATCGCAGATAAAATGAGAGAGAAACAAGATATTCTCGCAAAATGGATGACCCTTGAAGTAGGTAAACCATTTTTGGAAGCAAAAGCTGAAGTAAGTGGTTCTGCAGATATATTTGAATGGAACGCAGAGGAAACTAAAAGAATTTATGGACAAACAGTTGAGAGTAGATTTGTTGATACACGTGTTCATGTTTATTATCAACCTGTAGGAGTTGTAGCTGCTTTAACTCCTTGGAATTTTCCTTTAGTTTTATCGTCAAGAAAAATTTCAACTGCTTTAGCAGCAGGTTGTTCTGTTATAGTAAAACCTGACGTTATTACTCCTGGAACAGTTATGGAATTAGTCGATATTTGTAGGGAATGTGGAGTGCCTAATGGAGTTATTAACTTACTATCAGGAGATCCACCAAGTATAGCGCAACAACTTATTTCTTCTGATATAATTAAAAAAATATCAATAACAGGCTCTACTCGTGTTGGTAAATTAATTTTAAAGCAAGCAGCTGAAAAAGTTCAAAGGGTCACAATGGAATTAAGTGGTCATTCGCCTTTTATAGTGTTTGAAGATGCAGATTTACAAAAAGCAACAGATATGGCTATTTCTGCAAAATTTAGAAATAATGGGCAAGTCTGCATTTCACCCAACAGATTTTATATACAAGAGTCAAAAAAAAATGAATTTACTAAATTATTTATTGAAAAAACTAAAAAACTTAAAATTGGTGACGGAATGGATCCCACTGTTCATTTAGGTCCACTAACTACAAAAAAAAGATTAAATGAAGTAGAGGAATTAGTTGAAAAAACAAAAAGTGAGGGCGGCAAAGTATTATTAGGAGGAAAGCGACCATCTGGTTTTAATAAAGGATTTTATTATGAGCCTACAATATTTGATAATGTGAAGGATGATTTTACAATAATGAGAGTAGAGCCTTTTGGACCATTAGTTCCAATATTAACGTTTAAAAATTTTGATGAAGTTATTGAAAGAGCAAATAATAATGATTTAGGTTTATGTAGTTATATTTGTACTAATTCCATGGAGAAAGCACATAAAGCATCTGAACAAATGGAGACAGGCACTGTTGCAGTAAACACACCTTTAGTTGCAATTGCTGAGGCTCCATTTGGAGGTATTAAACAAACTGGCTACGGAAGAGAAGGAGGCTCTATGGCAATAAAAGATTATTTAAATGTAAAGTACACACATTTAGGGTTAAAAGGATAATAGTGAAAGAAAAAATATCAGCTTTTGAAGAATTTGCTGGAAAAAATGGCCAGTATTACAAAAATGTTTTCCAACAAATTCAAGCTAATAAATTAAATTTTTTTCACATAAATTATTCTGCATTATTCGGTGGTTTTGTTTGGGCGTCTTTAAGAGGGTCTTGGTTACTTTTTGTCCTTGGAATTGCCTTTGATCTTATTTCTGCAGTTAACGTTACAACGTATTTTAAATACTCAGCTGGAATAGAACAAGCTATTTTAGACGACAAACAGTTCCTTGTTGAAAGATATACAAATTGGAAAGACAGCTCTGTTTTCTATGCTATAACTGTTTTTTTAATTGGAAGAATAGTATTAGGTTGGTTAGCAGATAGAATATATTTACGACAGTACAATAATTGGCAGATTAGTAAAAAAACTCCGTCAGGTTTAAACTTTACAAGAATAATTAATGTTATTTTAGTATTAGCATTAATATGGCCTTTAACTTTATATAGATCTTCACAATTTGCTCCAGATGAAAGAACTTGTATTAAACAACATAGAGCTATTGAGAAAGGAAAAGATATTTCTTTTAAAAAAAGATTTGATTGTTTTTTTATATCAGAATTTCCAATATTGATCTGGATTGATAGACCCGTAGAGATAAGCTACCCAAGAAATGAAGATGGTACAAGATATATTAAAAAAAAGGAACCCAGAGCAGATTTGCCAACAATTACTTTAAATAAATATGTTTCCCAAAAAATAGAGGAAAATGTTGGATATTTAACTGCTTTTCATGGCTATGTATTTGACAGCGCAACAGCATTTATTAGATCTATTCTTAAAGGAATATCTGCAGTTTTCGTTGGAACACCATGGATTATTACTGGCGGAGTTTTTTTATTTATTGCTCATAAATTAGCAGGGTTCAGGGTAACTATGTTCGTAGCTTTTGCATTAATATATTTAGCCTTATTTGGTTTTTGGAACACAGCTATGGATACTATGGCTTTAGTAATCACAGCAACTCTAATTTGCTGTGTTATCGGTTTACCACTTGGTATATTAGTTGGTAAATCCGACAGAGCAGAAGCTATCACAAGACCAATTTTAGATGTAATGCAGACAATCCCCTCATTTGTTTATTTAATACCAGCAGTTGCTTTTTTTTCAGTTGGTAAACCACCTGGAATTATTGCTACAGTAATATTTTCCATGCCCCCAGTTGTTAGATTAACCGCTTTAGGAATAAGACAGGTCCCACAAGAGATAAAAGAGGCTGCCTTAGCTTTTGGATCTACAGACAGACAGTTATTATATTCAATTGAATTACCTTTGGCGTTACCAACAATTATGGCTGGAGTAAACCAAGTAGTCATGATGTGTTTATCAATGGTTGTGATAGCAGCTTTAATAGGAGCTGGTGGTATGGGCCTTATAGTTGTTGAGGCATTAGCTAATACAAAAATAGGAAGAGGAATTTTGTCAGGCTTAGCAATCGCATTAATAGCAATGATAATCGATAGAATAGTTCAAAAAGCTAATAAAGATGGTAAAATTAATAATTGAATAATCTAATCATTATTAGATAATTTATATTTAAAAAACTTTATTAAGAGAGGGAATAATATGAAAAAAATAATAGTAAGTATATTTTTTGCATCTTTAATGTTCGTTACAACTTCAGCCAAAGCTGCTGGTGAAAAAGTAATGATATCTGACCTAAGTTGGACAGGTGCAAAAGTTATTGGCCACATTATAAAAGCTATAATAAATGGACCTTTAAATTCTGAAGCAGAAATTGTTCAGGGTTTATCCGACGGTAATTTAATTATGGCTGGTATGGATAAAGGTGACGGTAAAATTGATGTGTATACAGATTTATGGATGCCTAATAGACAAGGTATTTGGGATCAGTATATAGATGGAAATAAAACTGTTGCAGTAAACAAACCATATAAAGGAACACAAGATATGTATGTTCCTGCATTTTTAAAATCCAAAGTTCCAAATGTTGCTGCAATGAAAGATCCAAACATAGCTGCAATGTTTGATACTGACGGTAACGGAAAAGGAGAGTATTGGGCAGGTGATGCTGGATGGAAATCTACAAAAATGTGGCAAGTTAAATTCAAAAGCTATGGTCTTACAGATCTTTGGGAACCAAACATAATTCCACAAGATACTTTTAAAGCACAATTAAAAGACGCTATTGATAATCAAAAACCAATATTATTTTATTATTGGACGCCTGAATGGTTACATGCAGCTTATGATTTACACGAAATAGGTGAGCCTGCTTACACAGAAGGTTGCGATAGCAACATGGATTTAGATGCTGAAGACTGGTTAGAGGTTTCTGAATTTCCTTGCAAGAGTAGACAAGCAACAATTTATGTTGCTTACTCAAAATCTTTAGAGAAAAGAAATCCAAAAGCAGCTAAATTTTTAAGTCAAATGGCAATGGACCCTAAAGTTATAAATCAATGGATTCTAAAAGTTGGTAGAGATGAAATGGATCCAGATGATATGGCAGAGGATTGGGTTAAAAACAATATGGCGACTGTCAATAAGTGGATTAAATAAATTTGTATTTCTTAAGGCCGAATTATTTCGGCCTTAAGTTAAAAAAAATATTAAAATCTTAAATTAAATGAGATCTAAACGTAACAAAGGTAGAAAAAAGATTGAGTCAGTCCCATGGGCATTTGCAAGGAAATACATCCCATATTATTATGGTTTTTTTTGGTTTATTTTAATTATGTATTTAATTTTAAAATAAGGTTCTTAAATCATGAAATTAGCAAGAGTTGGCGAATTAAATAAAGAAAAACCTGTAATTGTTGATGATCAAGGAAACTATAGAGATTTATCAAATATAATCAAAGATTTAGATCCTACTACACTAAATTTTGAAACAATAAATAAAATTAATAACATTGAAATTTCAAAATTAAATCTGCTGGACAACAAACTTAGAATAGGCGCTTGTGTTTCAAATCCTTCTAAGTTTTTAGGAATAGGGCTTAATTTTAAAGATCATGCATTGGAACAAAATTTACCAATTCCGAAAGAACCAATAATTTTTTCAAAATTTACTAGTTGTATAACTGGTCCTAATGATGACATCATTATTCCAAAAAATTCTTTGCATACAGATTGGGAAGTTGAACTAGGCTTTGTAATTGGAAAAAAAGCATCTTACGTAAGTGAGGAACATGCTCTTGAGCACGTTCTTGGTTTCTTTTTGGTAAATGATGTAAGTGAAAGAAACTTTCAAAAAAATAAAGGATTGACGTGGGATAAAGGAAAAGGTTTTGATACATTTGGACCAATTGGACCCTTCATTGTGACAAAAGATGAACTTCCAGATTTTCAAAAATTAAATATGTATTTGGATGTAAATAATCAAAGAATGCAAACAGGAAATACAGATCAAATGATTTTTAATATTGAAAAACTTGTTTCATATATGAGTTGCTGTATGACATTACTTCCAGGAGATATTTGTTGCACAGGTACTCCTCCAGGTGTTGGCGAAAACATGAAACCTCCAAGGTTTTTAAAAGGTGGAGAAAATCTATTTTTGGGAATTGATAAATTAGGAGATCAAAAACACAAAGTAATTAAAAGTAAATGAAAAAATATTTAAAGTACGCTTTTTACTTTTTTTTATATCTTTTAATTGTTTTGTTTATGGCAGTAATGTTTATTGTGACAACTGCTGATGCCAAAATTTTAAAACCTAATAATAGCATTGAACCATCACAGGTAGTTAAAATTCAATTAAATGGTTTAAAAAATAACGATAAACCATCAAAAGATTTTGGTATAGAACAGACCTGGGAATTTGCTCATCCAAATAATCAAAAATATACAGGGCCAATAGAGAAATTTAAAAGCATGTTAAAAGGAGAAAATTTTTCTGTTTTATTGAATCATATAGACCATAAGATTACTGAAAAATATTTGTCAGAAAATGTAGCTGTATATGAAGTTGTTATTTTGGATATTAAAAAAAAATATTACAAATTTAAATGGCAAGTTGAAAAATATACAATTGACGGTCCTCTTAAAAACTGTTGGCTCACAACTGCCGTATCTAATCCAATGCCAAGTGGATCATCTATATAATGAATAAACTTCCTTTTTATTATCGCATACCTATTTTAATGGCAATACTCTGTATACCTCCAATAGGAGCAACCCAGATTGGATGGTATTTTTTTGGTAAAGAATTTGGATTGAACTGTGGTATGGTGGTGGGCGTTATAAGTGTAACTGTGGCAGCTTATCTCATGTATCAAAAGGGATGGAGAGATTCTGATGACGATTATTAGAATTTTGTTTCGTAAATATTAAAAATTTAGTAGGAATCCAATAATGAAATCTAAAACAAAAGTTGTTGTAATTGGTGGAGGTGTTGTAGGTGTAAGCATGCTTTACCATTTGGCCAAAAAAGGATGGTCAGATGTTGTTTTAGTTGAAAGAAAAGAATTGACTTCAGGATCTACTTGGCATGCAGCTGGACTTTTACCATTGTTTAACATGAGTTACTCTGTTGGGCAACTTCACAAGTACGCTGTTGATTTCTATAAAACATTAGAAGAAGAAACTGGTAAAAATGTTGGTTTTAGTGTTGTTTCAAATATTAGATTAGCTAGCACCAAAGACAGAATGGACGAGTATCACCAATATGCCGGCGTTGCCCAAACCATTGGAGTTGATTACAAGTTTTTAACACCAGAACAAGTAAAAGAAATATGGCCACTCTGTCATACAGACGATTTATACGGAGCAATACAACATCCAGAAGATGGATATATTCAGCCAGCAGATTTAACACAAGCCTTAGCAACTGGTGCAAGAAATCGAGGTGCAGAAATTTATCGTAATACTTCTGTAATTGGAATTAAAAGGTTTAAAGATAGTTGGATTGTAGAAACAGACAAAGGGTCGATAGAGTGTGAACATGTTGTTTCTTGTACAGGAAATTTTGCTAGGCAAACAGGAAAGATGGTTGGTTTGGATATACCTGTTATACCTGTAGAACATCAGTATATTGTTACTGAACCACACCCAGAAATAATTAAAAGAAAAGAAAAAGGATTACCAGAGATGGGAGTATTAAGAGATAGCGATAGCAGATGGTATATGAGAGAAGAAGCAGGAGGGTTTATACTTGGACCTTATGAGGACGGTGCTCCTTGTTGTTATGTAGATGGGCCGTCAAAAGATTCAGAGTATGAATTATTTCAAGAGGACCTTGAAAGATTAGAGCCTCATATCGAAGGTGCTTACCATAGGGTGCCTGCTTTTGCAGAAGTAGGAGTTAAAAAAGTTTATAATGGTGCAATATGTTATACACCTGATGGAAATCCAATTGTAGGTCCTGCGTGGGGTCTCAAAAATTTTTGGATTAATGAAGGTCATAGTTTTGGAATTACCGCAGCTGGTGGAGCAGGTTGGCAGTTAGCAGAATGGATTATTGATGGTGAGCCTACAGTTGATATGTTGGGTGTGGAACCAAGAAGATATGGGGACTATTGTTCGAAATCATATTTAAAGGAAAAAAATGAAGAAGCATATCGAAATGTATTTATTATTCACTACCCAGATGAAGAGAGAGATGCTGCTAGACCATTAAGACAAGCTCCATGTTATGATAGAATGAAAAAATTAGGAGCAGTCTTTGGACAAAAGTTTGGTTGGGAAAGACCAAATTTTTTTGCAACAGATGGAATGGAGCAGAAAGATGACTGGTCTTTTAGAAGGTCAAAATGGTTTAAAGCAGTGGAAAAAGAATGCAAAAACGTAAAAGAAAATGTTGGTCTTTTAGATATGACTGCTTTTGCCAAATGTAGAATAAAAGGTCCTAAAGCTGAGGAGTTTTTAGATAATCTAGTTGCTAATAAATTGCCAAAAAAAATTGGGCGTGTGAATCTATGTCATGCTCTTAATACAAAAGGCGGTGTTCATTCAGAATTTACAATCTTAAGAGAATCTGAGGATAGTTTTTATTTAGTCTCAGCTGGAGCATTTCAAAGACTCGATCATGACTGGATCTATAAATGGATGCCAAAAGATGGATCAGTTCAATTTGAAAATTTAACTAACAGTATGGGTGTATTGGTTGTAGCAGGACCTCAATCTAGAAAATTAATGCAAAGAGTTTCAAAAGATGACTTTTCTAATGAAAATTTTAAATGGTTAAGTGCAAAAAATATTGATGTTGGATACGCTCCTGTTAATGCAATGAGAGTAAATTTTGTCGGCGAATTAGGATGGGAACTTCACCATCCCATTGAGTATCAAAATCATATTTTTGATAAATTAATGGAATCAGGAAAAGATTTAAATCTTAAGCCATTTGGAATTAGAGCAATGAATAGTTTAAGAGTTGAAAAATCATATAAATTAGTGGGTACTGAGTTGTCGATTGAGTATTCACCTTATGAAAGTGGATTAGATAGATTTGTACATCCAAATAAAGGAAGTTTTATTGGACTTGATGCTCTTAATAAGTGGAGAGAAAAAGGCTTTAATAACAAATTAGTTACTCTTGAAGTTCATAATGTTAAGGACGCAGATGTACTCGGTAATAATCCAATATATGAAAATGGAAATGTAGTTGGAAGAGCAACTGGAGGTGATTATGGATTTAGAATAGGTAAATCAATTGCTCTTGGTATGGTAAAACCAGAATTTGCAAATACTGGACAAAAGTTAAAAGTAGATATTTTAGGAAAGATGCATGAGGCAACCATTCTAGAAGATAGTCCTTATGATCCAGAAAATAATTTATTGAGAGCGTAATGAAAATATTAGTAGCAGTAAAAAGGGTGATTGATTACAACGTACAAGTACGTGTTAAGGAGGATGGTTCTGGAGTAGTTACAGACAATGTAAAAATGTCAACTAATCCACCAGACGATAATGCTATTGAGGAGGCTGTAAAAATTAAAGAATCGGGAAAAGCAAAAGAGATTGTAGCAATAACAATTGGAGAAGAAAAAGCTCAAGAAACTGTTAGAAAGGCTTTAGCTGTTGGAGCGGATAGAGGAATTCATGTAAAAGTAGATGGAATTGTAGAGCCTTTAGCTGTATCAAAAATTTTAAAAAATATAGTTGAAAAAGAAAAACCTGATTTAGTATTTATGGGTAAACAAGCGATTGACGACGATTGTAATCAGACTGGTCAAATGTTAGCTGCTCTATTAAATTGGCCTCAAGCTACGTTCGCATCAAAAATAGAAGTTAAGGAAAAAACGCTCGAGGTAACAAGAGAGGTTGATGAAGGATTAGAGACAATTGAAGTAAATATTCCTTCTATAGTTACTTGTGATTTAAGATTAAATGAGCCAAGATATGCTTCATTGCCAAATATTATGAAAGCAAAAAAAAAACCTCTAGAACAAATAAATGCGTCAGATTTAGGAGTTGATACAAAGCCAAGAATAAAGCAAATTAAGGTTGAAGAACCGCCTAAAAGAAAAGCAGGTATAAAAGTGGCGAGTGTAGAGGAATTGGTAAATAAACTTAAAAATGAGGCAAAAGTAATTTAATGTCAGTATTATTAATAGCGGAACACAACAATAAAGAGTTAAAACCATTTACTCTAAACACAATTACAGCAGCATCTCAAATAAATGAGGATGTTCATGTGTTACTAATTGGAAATAAGTGTGATGAGGTAGCAAAATCGTTATCTCAAATTCCACATGTTAAAAAAATAATTCAAGTTGAAAATGAAATGTATGAAAACTATCTTGCTGAAAATTTTACACCAGTGGTTGTTAAATATGCAGATAATTATAGTCATATTGTAAGTTCCGCAAATACTTTTGGCAAGAATCTTATGCCTAGAGTTGCAGCTTTATTAGATACTTCACAAGTAAGCGATATAATTAAAGTAATTTCTGAGGATACATTCTTAAGACCGATTTATGCTGGAAATGCCTTTGCAACAATTAAGACAAGTGATAAAAAAAAATGCGTAACAATTAGACCTACATCATTTGATCCTACTCCAATTACAGGTGGTAATGCGGAAATTGTTAAAGGCGAAAGTTCAGACCAAGCTAATTACACTAAATTTGTTAAAAAAGAGGAAATTAAATCAGACAGACCAGAGTTAGGCACTGCAAGAATAGTCATTTCTGGAGGAAGAGGTCTTCAAAGTGGAGAGAATTTTAAATTAATAACAGCAGTAGCAGATAAACTAAACGCTGCAATAGGAGCTTCAAGAGCAGCAGTTGATGCTGGATATATTACCAATGATCATCAGGTAGGACAAACTGGCAAAGTTGTTGTCCCTGATCTATATATTGCTGTAGGTATTTCAGGCGCAATACAGCATTTAGCAGGAATGAAAGAAAGCAAAGTAATAGTTGCTATTAACAAAGACGGTGAAGCGCCAATTTTTAGTGTTGCAGATTATGGTTTAGAAGCTGATCTTTTTGAGGCTCTTCCTAAGTTTTTAGAAGAACTGAACAAATTAAACACTATACAAAAATAACAAATATTGTAAAAAAAAGCATGTCCAGAGAAGTGATGGAATACGATGTTGTAATCGTAGGAGGCGGACCATCAGGTCTTACAACTGCAATAAAACTAAAGCAGTTAAATCCAGATGCAAACGTATGCCTTTTAGAAAAAGCATCCGAAATTGGTGCACATATATTGTCAGGTAATGTTTTTGAAACGAAGGCCTTAGATGAACTATTGCCAAACTGGAGAGATTTAAAAGCCCCAATTAAAACCAAAGTTACAAAAGAAAAGTTTTTGTTCTTAAGTAAAACTAAATCTTTGAGTTGGCCGACTTGGTTGTTACCTAAAGTACAACAAAATCATAATAACTTTATTATAAGTTTAGCAAATTTGTGCAGATGGTTGGCTGAACAAGCTGAGGCGCTTGGAGTCGAAATATTTCCAGGGTTTCCTGCAAGTGAAATTTTGTACAACGATGATGGTTCAGTAAAAGGTGTCGCTACACAAGATATGGGACTTGATAAGCAAGGAAATAAAAAAGATAGTTATGAACCAGGAATGGAACTTCATGCTAGAGTTACAGTTTTTGCAGAAGGTTGTAGAGGACACTTAGGTAAAGAATTAATTAAAAAATTCGAATTGAATAAAAATAAAGACCCACAACAATATGGAATTGGTTTTAAAGAAATCTGGGAAGTAGATGAGTCTAGACACGAAGAAGGACTTGTAATGCATACAGCTGGATGGCCTTTAGATAAAAATACTTATGGAGGAAGTTTTGTTTATCATGCTGAAAATAAACAAATATTTCTTGGGTATGTAATAGGTCTAGATTATAAAAACCCTTATTTATCTCCATTTGATGAATTTCAGAGGTTCAAAACTCACCCTTCAATAAAAAAAATGATTGAGGGTGGTAAAAGAATATCATATGGCGCTAGAGCTTTGATTGAAGGTGGATTGCAAAGTTTACCTAAAATGTTTATGCCAGGAGCATTATTAATTGGTTGTGACGCAGGCACACTCAATATGCCGAAAATCAAAGGTTCACATACCGCTATGAAGAGTGGTTTAATTGCAGCTGAAACAATAAATGAACATTTTAAAAATAACAAAGAATTATCAATATACGAAGAAAAATTCAAAAAAAGCTGGGCCTATAAAGAGTTATATGAGGCAAGAAATGTAAAACCCAGTTTTAGTTGGGGATTGATTTTGGGAATTTTATTTACTGGAATTGACCAGATTATTTTTAGAGGAAAACTACCTTTTACTCTTAAACACAAACATGCAGATCATGAAACTCTCAAACCAGCAAAGGAGATGAAAAAAATAAATTACCCTAAACCAGATAACGTTATAACTTTTGACAAAACAAGTTCAGTTTATTTAACTGGTACAAATCATACAGATAATCAGCCTGTACATCTTGTGCTAAAAAACCCTGAATTACCAATTAATTTTACTCTAGAGAAATACGATGAACCAGCTCAAAGATACTGTCCAGTTGGAGTTTATGAAGTTCAAAAAGAAAATGAAAATTTAAAATTTGTTATAAATTCTCAAAATTGTATTCACTGTAAAACTTGCGATATTAAAGAACCATCACAAAACATAAGCTGGGTAACTCCCGAAGGAGGAGGTGGGCCAAAGTATGGTAATATGTAGTTAAGATAAATCTATTGAGAATTTTTTTAAAATTTCTAAAGGAATAATTTTGAGTGTATTTTGATGTGTTCTTTTTAAATAAATTGAACAACCTTTTCCTGCATCAACAGCTTTAGCATACCAACTTGCACAAACACACCAATTATCCCCATCTTTTAATCCAGGGAATCCATATTCTGGATGTGGAGTTATTAAGTCATTACCCGCAGTTTTACACCATTCTAAAAATTCATTGTTAACTTTTGCACATACGGTATGCATACCCTTATCGTTATCATCTGTATTACAACAACCATCTCTCATCCATCCAGTTAAAGGATCAAAAGAGCAATCTTCCAAATCTTCACCTAGAACATTTTTTTGTTTTTCAGACATTAAATATTTTTTGAAATTTTTTTATCTATTTCTAAATTAAACGAGAAAGATCTTCTCTCTCCCTCGACAAAAAAAGGGTAAGCTGTATGCATTAAATTATTTGGAAATAAAATTAGATCCCCAACTTTTGGGTTATGATTATGAATACTATTATTTAAAAGTGATTTTGAACCGTTGATAAAATCTATAGTTCCATTTGTTTTTATTTTTTTTTTTGATAATGTTAAATTTTTAGGAATTTTCAAGTAACCGACACCTGAAATATCTCCATCATGAAAATGAACTGGGTTATATTCATTTTTAAATTGTCTAACTACCCAAAAATTTTTTATAAAAATTCTTTTATTTTTTTTATTTATCGATTTTTTTAAATAATAAGAAATATTTTTATTCAAGAAAGATTTCATTACTCTATTAATAAAATTTTTAGATAACTCTATCTCTTGATAAACTTGTCCTACTACTTTTTTTGAGTAATCGTTTTTTCTTGTTTTAGATTTGCTGTTTAAAATCTTATCAACCTCAGAGTTAATTTTTTTTAATATTTGATTTGGTATTTTAAGTTTTGCAATTTTTGGACCAAATGGAGATATAATTTTCATTTCTATATTTTTGTTGGGTTTGGTTGACCTTTATATACTTTATCAGCATCAAATTTTTTTTCTTTTTCTTCAAACTTCATTTTAACTTTTCTTCCATTTTCAATTTTTCCCAATGGAACTGATCTATAAAAACAAGATCTATAACCAACATGGCAACTTGCTCCATTGCCTATATCTACACTTAACCAAATAGTATCTTGATCGTCATCAATCCTTAATTCTTTAACTTTCTGAACAAATCCACTTGTTTTACCTTTATACCAAATTTCATTTCTTGATCTGCTCCAGTAGTGAGCTTCTTTTTTTTCAATAGTTAATTTTAATGCTTCAACATTCATATATCCATGCATCAAAACTTCTTTTGTCCTTGCGCAAGTTGTCACAACTGGTATAAGGCCATTATTATCAAACTTTGGGGATAATAGGTAACCTTCCTCTATTTCACTTACGTTTTCTCTTTTTTTAAACATATCAATCTTTTATGTAACATATTGTAAAATATAATAAATATTTTAAAAACTTTAATTTATATATATAACTTTTCTTATGAAATTAGTTAAAAATCAAAACGAAAGTCAAAAAAACCAAACTGTTTCAGACAAAGAAGCAGAGGAGTCATTCATAAAAATTTTGAAATGGATTGGCGAAGATCCAGGACGTGAAGGTTTATTAGAAACTCCTAAAAGAGTAATGAAAGCATTTAAAGAGTATTTTAAAGGATATTCAGAAGACCCAAGCAAAATGTTATCTAAAACCTTCGGAGATGTTGATGGATATAATGATATTGTAATTCAAAAAAATATATCTGTTCAAAGTCATTGCGAACATCATATGGCACCAATTATAGGAATTGCCCATGTTGCCTATATTCCAAATGAAAGAGTGGTAGGATTAAGTAAGTTAGCAAGAGTTGTAGAGGCATTTTCAAAAAGATTACAAACACAGGAAAGATTAACAATGCAAATTGCCAAAACAGTTATGGAATCATTAGATGCAAAAGGTGTGGCGGTAACAATAGACTCAAATCATATGTGTATGACAATGAGAGGGGTTAAAAAAGAACAAGCTACCACAGTTACTAATTATTATCTTGGAAAATTTAAGGAAGATTTAAGTTATCAGAACAGATATTTAAGATTTATTAGCAAATAAATATCTGTATAATCAACTAAATGTCAAACAACTTTAAAGCTTTGGTTATAAACCAAAATGGCGAGAACTTTACTAGAGAAGTTAAATTAATTGATAAAAGTTTTTTAAAGCATGGAGATGTTTTAGTAAAAGTCGATTACTCAGGATTAAACTACAAAGATGCGCTTATATTAAAAAACGGCGCAAGATTGGTAAAAGAATTTCCTCACATTCCAGGAGTTGATTTTTCTGGCAAAGTTGTTGAAAGTAAAAATGAAAATTACAGAGAAGGAGATAATGTAATCGCAACAGGATGGCGGATAGGTGAATTATATTTTGGAGGTTATTCACAATTTGCAAAAGTTGACGGAAAATTTCTAGTTAAACGACCAAATAATTTGTCTGCTAAACAAGCAATGATTTTAGGTACAGCAGGTCTTACAGCATTACAATGCTCTTTTGCTGTAAAAGCAAGAGAAGAATTATTAATGGGAAAAAAAGTTGTAGATGTAATTGTTACTGGCGCATCAGGTGGGGTGGGAAGTATGTCAGTTATGGTATTAAACAAATTGAACTGTACTGTGACGGCAGTTACAAGTAAAAAAGAAAATGTTGATTATTTAAAATCTTTAGGTGCAAAAAACATAGTATATTCAACCGATTTAGATAAAGATGCAAGACCATTAGATAAAGGTTTATATGATGGTGCTGTAGATACAGTTGGAGGAAATATATTATCTAATATTTTGCCCCACATTAAAGACAAAGGGATTGTAGCTGCATGCGGTAATGCGTCTAGTATTAAATTAAATACAACGGTTATGCCATTTATTATTAGGGGAATCAAATTATGGGGAATTAACTCTGTTGATACCTCAAAAAAAAGAAGAGATTTTTTATGGGAAGAATCTATAAAATTAATTGATTTTGAATTACTAGGCAAGTCGGTGAAAGAAATTAGTTTAGATGAATTGATAGAAGTTTATCCAAAAATGCTTGAGGGAAAAACTTCAGGAAAATATTTAATAAACTTAAATAAATAATGGACTGGGATAAACTAAAAATTTTTCATGCTGTAGCTGAGGCTGGTAGTTTTACAAGTGCAACTGTAATACTTAATTTGAGTCAATCTGCAATTAGTAGACAAATTCAATCACTTGAGGACGATTTGAAGGTTAAGCTATTTGAAAGACATGCACGAGGTTTAGCGTTGACTGAAAACGGAGAATATGTCTATAAAACAGCTCATGAGGTGATATCAAAGCTTAAAGAGGTAGAAACTACTCTTGGTGATCAAAAGCATAAAGCTACTGGTAAGCTAACGGTTACAACTGTAAGAAGTTTTGGAACTCATTGGCTTACCCCTAGAGTTCAAGAATTTATGCAATTAAATCCAGAGATTGAAATTGAACTAATATTTGACGATAAAGAGCTTGATTTAAGTACTAGACAAGCCGACATTGGTATATTTATGAGACGACCTAAGCAACTTAATTATATACAAAAGAAATTAATTGATATTAATTATCATATTTACGGATCAAGCAAATATTTGGAAAAATATGGACTTCCAAAAACAGTAAATGATCTAAATAAACATAAATTTATTTCTTATGGCAGAGGAAATCCATCACCTGTATATAATCCAGACTGGGCACTTAAAATTGGCATGAAAGATAATAAAAAGAGAAAAACTATTATGAGAGTAAATAGTGTAATGGGTTTATTATTAGCTGTAGAAAGTGGAGTGGGGCTTGCAGCTCTACCTGATTATTTAGTTTTTCAATCACGAAATTTGATAAAAGTATTACCAAAGGTTGAAGGTCCTATAACAGAGGCTCATTTTGTTTATCCTCAGTCACTAAAAAATGTTGCAAGGGTGAGTTCATTTAGAAATTTTCTTTATAGTAAGATTTCCGAATGGAAATTTTAAAATAATACTGAAAATCATAAATTTAATTGAAAATTCATCAATATTCTGCGACAAGATTGATATTGATAATCATTATCATTGATAATAATAACTATTATTATTATCAATAAATAAAATTTAACTGAAGGAGAAAAATGAGAAAAATTGGTATTATATCGATATTAATCACTTTTTTTTCTAGTTTGACGATAGCTGCAGAAGTAAATATCTTCAATGCGAGACATTACAAAGCAGATGCAGAACTTTATAGCAAGTTCGAAGCTAAAACTGGAATTAAAGTAAATTTAATAAATGGAAAAGCCGGAGCTTTAGAAAAAAGAATACTTGAGGAAGGTGCTGATGCTACTGCAGATCTTTACATTACAGCAGATGCTGGAAGATGTGGAGCTATGGATGCAAAAGGTGCTCTTCAAGGCGGTTTAACATCTACAGCTATTAAAGCAGCTGTTCCAAAAAACTTTAGAACAAGTAAGTGGGTAGGAATAGCTAAAAGAGCAAGAATAGTTTATTATTCACCCGAAAGAGTTTCTGGAGCTGAGCTATCTGGTTTAACTTATGAGAGTTTAGCAGATCCAAAATGGAAAGGCAGACTCGTAATCAGAAAATCAAGCAACATTTACAACAAATCACTTGTAGCATCATTAATTAAAAATAATGGGAAAGCAGCAACAGCTGAGTGGACTAAAGGAGTTGTAGCCAACATGGCAAGAACACCTACAGGTAATGATAGAGCACAGATTATGGCTGTAGCTGCTGGTGAAGCAGATATTGCTGTAGCAAATACTTATTATTTAGCTTTAATGTTATCTGGTAAAAAAGGACCTGAGCAAGAAGAGGCTGCAAAAAAGGTTAAAGCTTTTTTTCCAAATCAAAATGACAGAGGTACACACATGAATATTAGTTGTGCCGCTTTAGTTAAAGGTGCTCCTAATAAAGCTAATGCAGTCAAACTAGTTGAATTTTTATTAACTCCGGAATCACAAGAGCATTTTACAAATAACACTTTTGAGTTTCCAATGATTGATGGTGTTTCACCTAGTCCATTAGTAGTAAACAACTTAGGTTTGGATTTTAAACAAGACATGAAAACTAAAGTTTCTACTTATGGAAAAAATCAAGCCGCTGCACTTGAGGTTATGACATCAGCTGGCTGGAAATAGTATGGAAAAAAAAGAATTTATTAATGAAATCGATTATAATAAATCTTCAAAAGCCTGTCCCACATGCGCTTCTGAGTGTAAAAAAATCGACAAAATAATAAATAAAAGAGAACTTACAGATTTAAAACCTGAAGAAATTCCGCACGTTCTAAAGGTATTTGATTTATAAAGTTTTCTGCCAATAGCGTTCGTAGGTAAAGTCTCCTTTCACTACGGACGCTAATTTTTTAAAATGGTAAAAATATCATTAAAATATTATATTCTCTAAAATTTTATAAAATGATTAATTCAAAACTAAGTATTTGGTATTTAAGTTCAATCTTAATCTCAATAGTAGTTATAATTCCAATTTTAACAGTTTCGTTCAGTTTTTTTGAGGAGACAAGTAATTATTACGAAATTTTAAAAAATACTTTCTTATTGGAATATATTTTAAATTCTTTTACGTTGTTAATTTGTGTTTTAATTTTAACTTTTTTCTTAGGAACAATCACGGCTTATTTAGTATCTTTTTATAATTTTCCAGGAAGTAATTTTTTTAAATGGGCTTTAATTTTATCATTTGCAGTACCACCTTATATTTATGCATACTCATTAACTGCATTTTTTGAAAATTATGGAACAGCTTACTCAATCTTAAAGTTTGCATTTGGTGAAGCAAATTACAATAAAGTTATTCCAAAATTTGATGGAATGATTGGTGCAATTTTATCAATATCATTCTCTTTATTTGCATATGTCTATATTTTGGCTCGGTCATCATTTTTATATCAGTCTCAAAATTTAATTGATTTAGGAAGAAATCTAGGTTTTTCAAAAATTGAGGTATTTTATAAAGTTATTTTACCTTCTGCACGTCCAGCAATTGTGGTTGGCTTATCCTTAGTTGCAATGGAAACATTAGCTGAGTTTGGTTCAGTTGATTTTTTTTCAATTAATACACTTACAACTGGAATATATAACTCTTGGATAACATTTGATGATTTGGCTTTTGCAAATAGAATTTCTTTTTTTCTTTTAATATTTATTTTTATTTTATTTATATTGGAAAACTTATCTAGGAAAAGTGCAAAATATCATTCAAATGTCAAAGGAGGATTTAAAAAAAAAGAAAAAAACAATCTGTCTAAAAGTTATGGAATAATAGCTTTTATCTTTTGTTTTTTTGTCTTTTTCGCAAGTTTTCTATTTCCATTATTTCAAATGCTACATTGGACCATTAGGTTTCCTGAAAATATCATAGATTTAGATATTTTTACTTTACTTATTAATACTCTTTATCTAGTAATTTTATCAACTTTTGTACTGATTAGTTTTTCATTTATTTCAAATTATGGAATTAGAATTTCAAACAGTAAATTTTTAAATATTTTAACAACATTATCAATTTCCGGATATGCGATACCTGGAGTAATTCTTGCTGTTGCTTTTATAACATTTATTGCCTGGGTTGATGATACTATTTTTAAATTTTTTGGTTTTTTATCAATAAAAAAAGTTTTTTTTGGAAGTATTTTAGGTTTGGTTATTGTTTATTTTATTAGATTTTACTCTCTAGCTTGCAACGGCATCAAATCTGGATATGAAAAAATAAATATTTCAGTTGATGAAAATGCTTATTTATTAGGTTACTCAAAAATAAAAACCTTTATTGAAATTCATTTACCTTATTTAAAAAAATCAATGTTATTTGTATCAATTCTCATTTCATTAGAGATAATTAGAGAACTACCAATTACTCTAATTCTTAGACCTTTCAATTTTGAAACTTTTGCAACAACTGCTTATGTCTATGCTTCGGAGGATTTATTAGAAGCCGCAGCTGCACCTTCTCTATTTTTAATTATTATAGCTAGTTTCTTTATTTTACTTAGCTCAAAATATATTTTAAGAGATACTAGTGAATAATTTTTTTGAAATAAAAGATTCAACTTTTCAAGCAGGAGGCAAAAACAAAATTAATAATTTGTCACTCAAAATTGAAAAAGAGGGTGATATAGTTTGTTTATTAGGACCATCTGGCATTGGAAAAACAACAATATTGAGAACTATTGCAGGTTTAGAGAAACTACCAAAAGGTGAAATAATTTTAAAAAATAATACTTTGTCATCTAAAAAAAAACATTTGGATCCAGAAAAAAGAAATATCGCACTATCATTTCAGGAAAGTAGCTTATTTCCAAATTATACAATCTTTAAAAATATTATGTTAGGAGTTCCTAAAAATGGAAGTAAAAAAATAAATACTAATCACATAATTGATTTATTAAATATTGGTCATATTCTTGAAAAATTTCCTCACCAAATAAGTGCTGGAGAGGCACAACGATCGTCTTTAGCAAGATCACTTTGTTCTGAACCTGATTTATTGTTGTTAGATGAGCCACTATCAAACATTGACCAAAGCTTTAAAGAAGAAATACAAGTAAAGTTAAAAAAAATTGTTAAGGATTTAAAAATAACAACAATTATTGTAACTCACGATTCATATGAGGCATTTTATTTAGGCGATAAATGTGGAATTCTTTTAAATAAACAATTAAAACAATACGATACTCCTTATAATATTTATCATATTCCTAACTCAATCGAAGTTGTTGAATTCTTAAATCGTGGAACACTTATACCGGCTAAAGTAACAAGTCCAAAAAGTCTAGAAACAACTGATTTAGGAGTTATAACAGGAAATTTCGCAAAACCTTTTCCAATAGGTTCTAATGTTCAATTATTGATCCAACCAGAGGATCTTCATCATGATGACAAAAGTAATTTAAAAATGGAGGTAGTGGATATAAAATTTAGAGGAACCAGTTTTATATATACACTTAAGTCTCATAGCAACAAGCTGATACCTGTTTTTGTCCATTCACATCATATTCATCAACACGTAATAAATGACAAATTTGGTATAAAAAGACCAATCCATATTGATCATTTAGTATGTTTTTAATATAAATTAAATTATATGTCTTTTTATCTTACTTCTCAAAAAATAATCAAAGAATGGACTGATTACAATGGTCATATGAACGTTGCATATTATGTGCTTATATTTGATGTTTATGGTGCTGAGATGCTTATGGAAAAATTTAAAATGGGGGAAAGTTCTGCAAAAAATGAGAAAAAAAGCACTATGGTTGTACAATCCCACATAACTTATAATAATGAACTTTTAGAGGGTGAAGAAGTAGATATTAACTTAACATTTTTTGATCATGATAAAAAAAGATTAATTTACAAGCTGGAAATGATACATAAGGAAAAAAAATTTTTAGCTAGCACAATTGAAGTGCTTTCTCTTCATGTGGATTTGGCTGAGAGAAAAGTTTGTGATTTTAATAAAGAGAGATTAGATTTAATGAATGAATTCATATCAAAAAACAAAGATAATTTTCAATCGGATCAAATTATATTTAAAAATAAATTAAAAAAGTAAATTAATCATTAACGTAAACAGACACACCTCTATTATTTATATCAACATCAAATTTCTTATGTAATGGTGGAAATGCTCTTTGAGAGCAATCCAACCTATCACAAGTTCTACACGAGACTCCAATAGGAATTTCTGATTTTTTGTCATTTAAATCCATATTTTCAGTATAAATAAAATCTTTTGCATACTTCGCTTCACATCCAAGACCTATTGATAACATGCTTTTCTTTTGACCATATCTTCCAACTCCTTTTTCAACTGTCCTAGCAATACAAACATATTTTTCTCCATTAGTCATTTTACTTACAGCAGCTTGTATAACTCCTGGTCTGGAGAAAGCTGAATATACATTCCATCTAGGACACGCACCACCATATCTTGGTATCTCTATTCCTGAAAGTGAGAAACGTTTAGATATGTTACCAGCAACATCTACCCTTAAAAAATGAAAAGGAATACCTGGCAGTTTCGGATCTTGTAAACACGTGACTCTGTGAGCAATCTGTTCAAATGTACAAGCAAAAGTGTTTTGAAGTAATTCAAGATCATATTTTTGTTTGATACATTCTGAATGAAACATTTCATATGGCATAAGCACTGCTGCACCACAATAGTTAAGTAATGCCACTGTTGTTAATTTTTTGGACTCGTCTGAAGGAAAGTTAAATTTAGACAAATAAGATTCAATAATATCCATAGCACCTTCTTGTGCTATTTGTGCAGCAGCATATAATTTTTTTGTCTCTAAAGGAACATAATCGCTTAGTAACAACTCTTTATCTTTTTTAATAAAAATTTTTGAGAAGGGTTTGTTTTCTTTTGGAAGTACATCTTTTACTTTGACACCATATTTCTCTTTAAGAAAGTTACATAATGCCATATAAGTAGCTCTATTATTTATTTCGATTTTATTAAAAATGTCATTTGCAAATTTCTCTAAATTTGGAAAATAGTTTTTGTTCTCTTGCAAAAAGTCAGATACTACCTCACCAGGAAAGGCAGCTTTTCGACTATCTATAATTTTTCCAGATATATTCTCAACTCTATTAATTATTTCATGATCTTTTTGTTTGAAATTATCGCCTAATTTAATTAGAGCTTTAGCAATTTTAGGATTTGTATTAACTAAATCTTTTACTTCTGGGCCTAAAATGTCTAGGTCCTCAAAAATTTCGTCACTTAATAACTCGGAAATGTTATTTTCAAGATTTATATCAGCTTTGCTAGTTAAATCTGAAAGCTCTATTTTAAGATTTTCACATACTTTTAATAGCAAATCTCCATCTATTCTTCTTTTTCCTCCTTCAATTAAAGCCAAGTAGCTTGGGGAAATGTTTAATTCTTCAGCTAATTTATTAGCCTGAATTCCAATTTGACGTCTGAAAGCCTTTATTTTTGGGCCTATTTTTAAATCAGATTGACTCATGTTTTCAATTTGTAAATTTTGTAAATTATTATTTACACAATATTATCATATTTTACAAGCCTTTTTTAGAAAAAACTAGTTTTTGTAAATCTTGTAAAGTATAAAATCACTATGAATTCTAATAATAATAAAAATAAACTAAATAAACAACAATTTACTCAAATAGAGGACCATGACCACAACAGGGAAAATGGAGTTTACATGAGAGATGATCATTGTGATTGGGGTTCGAGTGGTATGAACGAGTTTACTAACGAATATAGTGAAAAAAACTAGTTTCCATCCTATTTCAAAATAATTACTTAGGGAGATTACAATGAGTTCAGAATCTAAGGTATCATATGATCTTAAAAGATTTGCAGGAATAAAAAGAGATTACACACATGAAGAAGTAGAGAGATTGAGAGGTTCAATAAAAATTGAATACTCAATGTGTAAACAACAATCAAAAAAATTATGGGATTTATTAAACACACAACCTTATGTAAATACTCTTGGATCTCTTTCTGGAAACCATGCAGTTCAGCACGCTAAAGCAGGATTGAAGGCGATATATTTAAGTGGTTGGCAGGTAGCAGCAGATGCAAATTCTGCAGGAGAAATGTACCCAGATCAATCTTTATATCCATACGATAGTGCCCCAAAATTAGTTGAAGCAATGAATAATGCTTTGTTAAGAGCAGATCAAATTCAACATATGGAAATTAATGATGGAGATATGAACTCAAAAGATAGAACAGATTACATGTTACCAATTATTGCAGATGGAGAGGCAGGTTTTGGTGGTCCATTAAATGTTTTCGAGTTGACTAAAAAATTTATTAGAGCTGGTGCGGCAGGGGTACACTTTGAAGATCAGCTTGCTAGTGAAAAAAAGTGTGGTCACATGGGTGGAAAAGTATTAGTGCCTACAAGCCAGGCTGTTAGAAATTTAAAAGCAGCAAGACTCGCTGCAGATATAGCTGGTGTAGAATTAATTATTCTTGCGAGGACAGATGCAAATGCAGCAAAACTTATAACAAATGATAATGATGAAAATGATAAGCTGTTTTTAACTGGAGATAGATCCCCCGAAGGTTTTTATTATGTTAAACCCGGAATTGAGCAGGCTATATCAAGAGGATTAGCTTATGCTCCTTATGCAGATTTAATTTGGTGTGAAACAGCAACGCCAAATCTTGAAGAAGCTAAAAAATTCGCGGACGCAATTAGAAAGAAATTTCCAGGCAAGCTACTTGCTTATAACTGTTCTCCGTCATTTAATTGGAAAAAGCATTTATCTGATTCAGAAATTGCATCATTTCAACAAAAAATAAGTGAAATGGGTTACAAATTTCAATTTATTACCCTTGCTGGTTTCCATACACAAAATATTGCGGTTTTTGAGCTAGCAGAAAAATATAAAAAAGAAGGTATGTCAGCTTATTCTAAAATTCAAGAATTAGAATTTGCAAGAGAGAAGGATGGATATACCAGTGTTAAACACCAAAGAGAGGTCGGAACATCTTATTTTGATGCTGTTTCAAATACTATTAGTGGTGGAAAGAGTTCGACAACAGCAATGAAGGGTTCGACGGAGTCAGAACAGTTCTAATTAATTAAAATGCTTACGTCTGCATTGCTTTTATTTATTAGTTATATATCATTTAGATATGCTGTTTCATGGATAGATTACTACAATCAATCAGATCAAAGAATGCCAAATTCTTTGTGGAGATACACATGTGATTATAAAGTGATTGGTGAACGGGATATATGCGATCTGGATGACAAGCCATTCGTGCGACAAAGGAGAAAGAGAGACAGAGTCGTCACTATCATGTATTTTATAGTAATTATGGCTTTTGTATTTTCTATAGATTTTGTTACAGGTGTTATGTACTTAATTTTTAATTGATAATATTGATAAAATTAAGCTGTCATTTTTTTATTTTTTCTATTAAAAGTTTTCGAGGGGTGCCCAAATATAGGCTGAGATTAGACCCTATGAACCTGTCCGGTAATTCAGAAAGGGAAAAATGGATAAAACATACTTTTTAAGTCAATCAGTATCATTAAACTTAGTTATAATAATAAGTCTAATATTTACTTTGGTTGGATTAGTTTACTCAAAAAAATACCAAGGTATTAATAATTATTTAAACGCAAATAGAAGTGTGGGTTTTTTTTCTTTAAGCACAAGTTTAATTGCCTCAGCACTTGGAGCATGGATATTATTCGGACCTGCATCTGCCGCAACATGGGGAGGTTTAGGTGCTATAATTGGGTATTCTCTTGGAACAGCATTTCCAATGATTTTTTTAATATCATTAGGTAAAAAAATAAGAAAAGATTTAAAGAAAGGCTCATCATTAGTTGAATATCTAAGAAAACAATTTGGTAAAAGTTTATTTAAACTAATTTTATTTATAACAATTTTTTACTTGTTTATTTTCTTATGCGCTGAGTTAACTGCTGTCGCGATTTTGATTAATTATATATCTGGTACAAAATTATGGATAACGGCATTTATTATTTTATTGGGAACAATGTTATATACTCTTTATGGAGGATTGAGAGCCTCTATATTCACTGATAATATACAAATGGTTGTAATTATAATTTTACTATCAATTTCATTTTTTTACTTAACTTCATTTTCAGGTAATCAATTTTCTTTTTCTTTTATTAGAGAAAATAAACCTTACTTACTAAGTTTTGATTACATACCCAATTACACATCAGGATTAACTTTTTTTATAGCTGTTGCAGCAACAAATCTTTTTCATCAAGGAAATTGGCAAAGAATTTATGCTGCTCGAAGTAATGATATTTTAATTAAAAGTTTATTAGTTGCTTTTGTTATAATTATACCAATCGTATTTTTCATGGGCTTTTGTGGATTAGTTGCTGTATCCGTTAACCCTAATATTAATCCTGATTTAGGATACTTTTCTCTCTTATTAAAAGAGCAAACTAAATTTTTATCTTTAATCGTAATTATTCTAGGTTTGTCTTTGACGATTAGCACAGTTGATACATTAATTAATGCAATTTCAAGCTTGATAGTTGTAGATGGGAAAGCAACCTTTAAATTTAAAAAAAAAATTAATTATTTAAAATTCTCAAAATATTTCATTCTAGTAATATCAATTATATCATTTTTTATTGCGTCAAAAGGATTTAGTGTTTTATATTTGTTTTTGTTAGCAGATTTATTTTGTTGTGCTTTTGTGCTTACAGTTTTTTACAGCTTTTATAATAAGAGTCTTGACGAAAAAACAGCATACTATTCTATTTTTGCAGGATTAATAGGAGGCTTGTTTCTATTTCCAATGCCGGATTTTACAAAAAGTTTATTGATTGGTATCATTTTACCTATAGATTTTTTTCCAACTTTTGTGTCACAGTCATTGCTATTTTTATCTTTTATTGTCGCAACATTTACACCAGTTATAATTTGGAAGTTGAGATAATTATAAAAAAATATAATATGAAATTATGTTAAATACTATTTTACCATTTATAATACTTATTTTAGTTGTTGTATTCATACATGAGTATGGACATTATTATTTTGCCAAAAAATACGGAGTTGGTGTAACCGATTTTTCAATCGGTTTTGGTAAGGAAATATTTGGTTGGAATGATAGATCAGGAACTAGATGGAAAATATGCTGGATACCGCTAGGTGGTTATGTAAAGTTTTTTGGAGACAGAAATGTTTTTTCTCAAACAGATCAAGATAAAATTATTCAAAAATACAATGAGGAAGATCAGAAAAAGTTATTTGTTTTAAAACCTTTATATCAAAGAGCTATAATAGTTGCTGCTGGACCTATAGCTAACTTTGTATTGGCTGCTATAATATTTTTTTTTATCTATACTTTTGTCGGTAAGGATTTCACACCTGCAATAATAAACGATGTTAAAGAAGGTAGCCCCGCGGCTGAAGCAGGTTTGAAAAAAAATGATATTATTTTAGAAATAGAAGGTACCGAGGTAGAAAGTATTTTAGATGTTTCTAAATTAATTACAATGTCAGCTTCTGAATATATTGATTTTACTGTTTCAAGATACGAGCAATCTATTAAATTTAAGATTAAACCTGATATAATTTTAACAAAGGATAATCTAGGAAATAAGATTAATAAAAGAGTTATTGGGATTCAGTTGGGACCATTAAATAACAATATTAATCATGTAAAATTAGGACCAATTAAAGCATTCTTTCATTCGATAAATGAGGTTTATTTTGTTACAACCTCCTCATTAAAATATTTAGGTTCTATGATTGTTGGAAAAGGTGACAGCTCGCAGCTTGGAGGTCCAATAAGAATTGCTAAAATCTCTGGTCAAGTTGCTGAATTTGGCATTATTCCTTTCTTAAGCATGATGGCTTATATTTCAATAAGCCTCGGTTTGATCAATCTTTTCCCAATCCCAATGTTAGATGGTGGACATTTAATGTTTTATGGTTTTGAGAAAATATTGGGAAGACCATTGTCTCAAAAAACTCAAGAAGGTTTTTTTCGAATCGGAATGTTTTTATTGTTATCACTAATGTTCTTTGCAACTTTTAACGATCTTAAAGACCTAGGGTTGTTTTAAAATTTTTAAAACAACTTAAATAAATCAATAAAATCAACAATTTTAGAGCATCTATATATTGTGTGGAAAATTAAATTAGATACTAAAAAAAAGCTTGAAAAATCAAGGATTTTGTTAAGTATGGATTTTAACAGTAAACCGGAGCTAAAATGAACAAAAAACAATTGGTAGCAAAGCTTTCAGGCAGTCTTAACTTGAGTAAAGCTGATGCGGAGCGTACTTTTGATACTATTACCAACACTATTCTCGATGCCCTAAAGGGTGACGATTCAGTGAAAATAGCTGGTTTTGGTACTTACAAGGTAGCAAAAAGAAAAGCCCGAATTGGACGTAATCCTAGAACTGGAGAACAAATCCAAATCGCAGCTTCACAAAAAGTTAAATTTTTGCCAGCAAAAGCTTTAAAAGAAATTTTTAATAAATAATTTCTCTAACAGCCTTTATTATTTTAATCAAAAAAGTAATAAAGGCTGTGACTGTATGCATATTCTGCATAACTCTTTTTCAGAACAATCATTAGTTAATATCATTTAAAAAAAATATAAGAATTCTTTTAACTTTAAGGAGGATGAATGATAAGACATTTAAAAAAACTTACAGGACCCTTAATAAGTTTATTTTTCTTATTAAATATGTCTAGTGTAGGTTATGCAGAAACTACAGTCTCTGCAGAAGTTGGTTTCATATTTAACACATTCCTTTTCTTAATTTGTGGATTTTTAGTTATGTTTATGGCTGCAGGATTTGCAATGCTAGAGTCGGGAATGGTAACTTCCAAAAGCGTATCAGTGATTTGTGCAAAAAATATTGGACTATTCTCAATTGCTGGAATTATGTTTTGGATGTTTGGTTATAATGTTGCATATGGAATACCAGAGGGTGGATACATAGGAAAATTTATCCCATGGTCAGACGCAAGTAAGATAGATACTGGTTACGCAGATGGATAAGATTGGTATTTTCAAATGGTATTTTGTGCAACTACTTGTTCAATTGTATCTGGTACATTGGCTGAAAGAATTAAATTGTGGCCGTTTTTCTTATTCTGTGCAATTTTAACAGGATTTTTATATCCATTTGTAATGGGATGGCAATGGGGTGGTGGCTGGTTGGCTGCCAGAGGTTTTTCAGATTTTGCTGGTTCAACTCTAGTACACTCAACCGGCGGTGCAGCTGCACTAGCTGGTGCATTTTTACTTGGACCAAGATTAGGTCGATTTACCAAGAAAGGTGATGCTGCACCCATAAAACCTTTTGCCGCATCTTCTATACCTTTAGTTACAATAGGAGTATTTATTTTGTGGCTAGGTTGGTTTGGATTTAACGGAGGATCACAGCTTGCAATGGGTACTGGTGACGATGCAATTGCAGTATCTAAAATTTTTATTAATACTAATTTAGCTGCCTGTGGTGGTGTATTGGCCGCATCAATAATAACTAGATTGCACTTTGGAAAAACTGATGTGGTGCAAATGTTAAATGGTGCGATTGGAGGGTTAGTTGCCGTAACAGCAGAACCTTTAATGCCTTCACCATTAGCTGCAATTTTAATTGGAGCAATTGGTGGTATAATAGTTGTTTATGGTACTAAGTTCTTATTCTCAATGAAAATTGATGACGTAGTTGGAGCAATTCCAGCTCACTTGTTTGCGGGTATTTGGGGAACTTTAGCTGTACCAATAACTAATCCAGCTGCTAATTTTGGAACACAGTTGCTAGGTGTAATAGCGATAAATGCAACAGTTTTTGTTATTTCATTTATTATTTGGGCTTTAATGAAAAATACATTCGGTATTAGATTGAGTAAAGAGGCTGAAATAAAAGGAACAGATGTAACTGAAACAGGCGTTATAGCTTACGCAATAAGAGATTAAAAGTTATCTATCTCTCTCTTTAGATAAATAAAGGCCTCCAATTGGAGGCCTTTTTTTTAGCTTTTAGTTACAATATCTAAAACATGATCAACTGTTAATTTTTTCATTTCATTTCTATCTTTAATAAAAAGATCATCTTTATAGTTATTAGGAACAATTGTTTGAATATTACTATATTTTAACTGACTTATTGGACTATTAGCAAATAGACCATACGACTTTATTTTTAAAGCCGCAGATAGATTTAATGGACCAGAATTGTTTCCAATAAACATTTTGCAATTTAAAATAATCTTTGAAATTTCTAGGAGATTTAAATTTGAACAATCAACAAACATATTTTTATTCGATAGTTTAATAATTCTCTTTGCTACATGAGACTTTTTAGGCCCACAGATTAGATAGAAATAATCTGCAAATCCTTGCTCATTTAGTTTATTAGCCAGCTCACTAAAGTATTCCTCAGGCCACATCTTATAATCTTCAAAAGAGTCAACTCCAAATCCCACTTTTTTTCCATCATAACTTTCAAAATTTGTATTTAAATTTTTTAACCGGTTAGGGTTTATAATAATTTCAGGAATCTTATTTTTAACATCAATACAATTAATTTTTAAAAATTTTTGTGACTGTTCACTATAATTGAGTTCCCAATCTTCATCTTTTAGAAATTCTTTACAGGTTAACCATTTTTTTTGATTTTTAATACCCGGTCCAATTATGTTTTGAATATTTGCTAATTTTGCTGCGATTGCAGGCCTATTGATTTTGTCTAAAATGTATAAGTGTGTAAATTTTTTCTTTTTAAAAAAAAAGTAAAGTTTAATTACATCTACCCAATAAAAGATTTTTTTTCTAAATTTATTATAAAAAAAATTATCTAAGTAATCTAGATCTGCCAGTAATTCTTTAGCCTGGGTAGTTTCTCTTACTACTAGTGTTGATTTTGTTTTATGATGATTGCAAATAGATTTTATATAAGGAAGTTGCCATATCAAATCACCTATTTTATGGTGCGAATATACTATACAAACTTTGTCACTCATTTTTAAATTTTAAAGATAAATCCTTTCTTCTTTTCATATTTGAAGAGTCCAATCCGATAACAGGATAATGTAAATTAGATTTTTTTTCATCTACACTAAATTTATTTGAGTTTAAAAAAGTTAATTCTATGCAATTAGGATCACCATTTTCATCGATACCCGCATAATTATTTGCATGAATATGTATTAGCTTAAGATTTTTAAGTTCATTTTTGAATTTTAATATTTCATTTAACTTTTTCGAAACTTCGTGGAATTCAATTATAAGGCAGATAATTTTATTCTCATTTTTTATAACATCATTTAAAATTTTATATTCATCACCTTCAATATCTATTTTTAGCAATACATCTTCCAAATTCTTTATTGTACCGGCAAAAGTTATTTCATTTACATTCTCTATTTGATTAACGATTTTTTTAACAATATGCACATTGTTATTTTTAAAAAAACTTCTATATTCAAAATACTTAAAAATATCTAAAATTTTTTTTGGTCTTAACTTTTTTAACTTAATAAAATTTAGTAAATCCTTTTTAAGTCTTTCGTACCAAAAATTTTTGTCTACAGTATGATCGTAAGCATAGACTTTGCATTTATTGTTAAATTTTTGAAAATCTTTTTCAAACCTCCAGTCATCGCTTAACCCAAGTGTTAAAATATTTTCTATATTATTAATAATTCTTTTATCTATTATGTATCCTCCATCATTCCTTGGACCAATTCTTATTAAATTTTTTATTTCTACAGATGATGGTTTTAATTCACAAGGTAGCATTTTTTTAATTTAAATTTTATTTAAATAATTTATAATAAACTTATTATGGAAATTAAATCATCAAAAAAGTTAGTTGAAGATGCTCTTAAAAGCATAAATACTCTCTCACCAAAAGAAGCCTTAAAACAATTAACAGAAAATAATTGTAATTTAATAGATTTGAGAGACATAAGAGAGTTACAAAACCAAGGAAAGATTGATAAAGCACATCATATACCTAGAGGCATGTTAGAATTTTGGATTGATCCAAATAGCTCATATTTTAAAAATGGCAAGATAGACATAGATAAACCCATGATACTTTTTTGTGCTGGCGGATTAAGATCAGCTCTTGCCACTAAAACATTGCTAGATATGGGATTCAAAAATGTGAGTCATATTGATGGAGGTTTTGCATCAATGAAACATAGTGGATTTAAAGTAGTTTAGTCATTCAAGAAGACGAATATTTTTAGAGTAAAATATCCTAATAAACCAATATATAAATATACCTATTGGTCCAATTAAATAAGTCAAGACCAAAGGTGTAAAAATTAAATATTTTGAGATCATTAGTTTAAGACTATCTCGAACAATCCAAGAACCACAAAATATATTTATTGTTAAAAAATGAACCCAGAAAAATATTAAAAATTCGTCCTTATTAAATAAATTTTTTAAATTTTCAAATCCGATGTAAAGGTTAAAGTTATTTAAAAAATCATAATCATTTTTAAAAAAATTATAGATCAAAAAAGCATACAAAGTACTAAAAACAAAAATTGGAAAAATTGATAAAGCAAAAAACTTACAAATATTTGAGCTTGGAAAAAAAATTAGTATAATCCAGATTGGTAAAACACCAAAATTTGCCCACAAGTAAATCATTTCAATTGTAAAAAAACTAGAAATTTGTTCTAACATAAATATATTTAATATATTAGATCATGAAATGATTCACCTAAAAAATAAAAAAAAAACCTCGAAATGACAATAGAAGAAATGAGAAACTTCGCATTAATTTATATCGAAAAATATGCACCCTCAAAACAACAGTTAAAGACATATTTATTAAAAAAATATTTAAAAACAAAATTAACAAATGTTTCTAAAACTAATATTAATGATTTAATAGAAATTGTAACAGAAGATTTAGAAAAAACTCAATTTATAAATGATAAATTTTATTCAGAATCCAAAGCTAAAAGTTTAATTCAAAAAGGATCTTCTATAAACAAAATTAGAAATTATTTAATAAGCAAAGGAGTAGGCCAAAAATATATAAAAGATACACTAGAAAAAATTAATGAGAAAAATGAAGACCAAGACTTTTTTTCTGCTATTAAAATATGTAAAAAAAAAAGAATTGGACCATCAAGAGATGAAAATAATAGATCTTTGTTTTATAAAAAGGATATGGGGATTCTTGCTAGATCTGGATTTAACTTTGAAGTATCAAAAAGAGTTTTAGATATTGATAAAGAAGATTTTATTAAAATTATTCATCTTCTTTAATTTTTTTATTATTTCTTTGAAGATAATAATTAATCCTTTTTTTAATTAAATTTTTTACAACTACAAACACTATTAACCCAAATATTGAAACCGAAACAATAATAATTAAAATAATTCTTAGTTGTTCACTCATTTTAAATATTTGTTTCTTTTTAAAATTAAACTTGTATTTTTAAAATCACTTTTTCCATAAAGAAATTCATTTCCATTAAAATCAGTTATTACTCCACCTGCGTTTTTTAATATTGCATGACCAGCTGCAATATCCCATTCACAAGCTCTAGGTTCGGCAACATATCCGTCAAATTCTCCGGCAGCAATAACACAAAACTTTAGGGAGCTTTTCATTTTCTTAAAATCTGTGACCCCTAGTTCTTTATGAATTTTTTTAATTTCAGGTTTAATATTTTCTGAATAGACTAAAACTTTGATAATTTCCGGGTCTGTTAATTTTTCACATTTTAATTTTTTTAATTTATTATCAGTTAATTCATAAGATTCATTGAAACCGTATGAATAGAACATTCTTTTTTTAGCAGGTGCATATATTAATCCAGCAGCAGGCTTTTTATTAATTATTAATCCAGCATTAATAGTAAACTCATCTAGATTATTGATATAGTCATAAGTTCCATCTATTGGGTCAATTAACCAAAAATTATTTAAATTAGCTAAATTCTTATTTGTATTTGATTCTTCAGATATGATAGGTAAATTTGGAGTAATTTGACTTATTTTTTTAATAATTATTTCATTCACTTCTAAGTCACCGTTAGATACAGGTGTTTTGTCTTCTTTAATTTTTTTTATTAAACCTTTTTTTCTTAAATCTAATGCAATTTTTCCTGCATAGAGAAAGGTATCAATTTGAGCATTAATTATTTTTTTAATATCATTTTCTTTCATTTAAACTAATTTTTTTTAATTCTACATTTTTTGCGTTTATCACTTTTTTACCAGCATTTTCGAAATTTATTGTAATTTTTTCCTTGATAACTGATTGAACTTGACCTATTCCCCAATCTTTATGAATTGGATTGATAACTATGTCACCTGGTTCAAAATCATAAATCATTTAATTTATTTATATTAGAATTAAGTATAAATTCCATAAATATGAACAATAAATATAACTCTATCGGTATTGACAAAAAGCCAAGCGAAACAAAAGTTGTTGTTGCCATGTCAGGAGGGGTTGACTCTTCAGTAGTAGCTGGATTGATGAGAAAAGAGGGTTATAAAGTAATAGGTATAACGCTTAAATTATCGGATGACACACAAGAAGTAGCTAAATCAAAACAATGTTGTGCTGGTCAAGATATAATTGATGCAAAAAGAGTTGCAAACAAATTAAATATTGAACATAAAGTACTATTCTACCAAAATAAATTTAAAGATGGAGTTATCAATAATTTTATAGACAGTTATCTAGATGGCGAAACACCAATTCCTTGTGTTCAATGTAATAAAACTGTTAAATTTAACGATTTGCTTGAGGAGTCAAAAAATCTTAATGCAGATGCACTAGTTACAGGCCATTATGTAAAAAGCATTACAAAAAATAACACTACCTCAATGTATAGAGCTGCTGATAAAAATCGTGACCAAAGTTATTTTTTATTTAATACTACTAAAAATCAGTTAAATTATTTAAGATTTCCATTAGGCAATTTATTAAAAAAGGAGACGAGAGAAATTGCAAAAAGACTAAATTTAAATGTTTCAGATAAGCCTGATAGCCAAGACATTTGTTTTGTGCCAAACGGTGATTACGTTTCAGTAATTGAAAAGTTAAGACCTAGCGCTTTCCGTAAAGGCAATATCAAGGATTTGAACGGAAATGTAATTGGTATCCATGATGGAATTGTTAATTTTACAATAGGACAGAGAAAAGGTATAAAACTAGCGGCAACAGAACCGTTATACGTTATTCAAATCAATTCAGATAAAAATGAAATTATTGTTGGACCAAAAACTAAATTATTAAAAAAAAAAATATATTTAAGAGATTTAAATCTATTGGAGGATAAAAAAATCTTTGATAATAAAATATTTGTTAAGGTTAGATCAACGGGAAAGTTATTAAAATCAAAACTAAATTTAAAAGGTGATAGAATTTTTTTAGAACTTTTAGAAGATGAATATGGAATTTCTCCAGGCCAAGCTTGTGTTTTTTATTTAAAGGATAAATTAGGTGATAAAGTTCTTGGTGGAGGATGGATTTCTAAGGAATGATTTTTTTCCACAAATAGTATGTTAGTAAATAATATACGGATAAAATAATAAAATAGTTCCATTCTATGAAATTGTCGAAACTACTAGGTAAATTAAAAATAGCTAGGATTACAATAATCAAAAAAGTTATGGTTAAAAAAAAATATACAAAATATATTTTAACTTTAAGTATATTTATATTAATTAATTTTGATAGATCTTCTTTTAAGTTTTTAATTCTTTGAATAAGAAAAAATTGGGCAGCTAATTCAAATGAAATAAATAAAATAATTACTAATTTTCTAAATAATTTAAAAATATTGTTTTCACTTGGATCTCCAAGAAAATATACATGCAAAATTAAAAATATAGAAGACAACGCACCAAATATAAAGTATTTCTCGATTTTATTATTGTCTACTGTTTGTAAAATTTTTTTATTAAGTAACCAATATAAAAACATTAAGACTGAGGCAATAAATAAAGCAGGTTTAAAGATATAATTTTGAGGAAACCTTTTTGCAATATTGCTTATAGATGTTTCCCCAAAAAAAAAGGGATAAATACTTTTACCGGTTGACCAATAGTCTCTCTTTTCTTTTAATTTTAATAATTGTTTAATGAGTATAGGATAATTTTCATTAAGATTATTATAAAATTGATAATTTTTAATACATGTTGTGTTTATTTTATTTGTAGTATTTAAGATAAAGTAAGTTTCTTCTTCAATAAAATCACTGCTTTCAATGTGTTCTCTATAGCTGTTTAAATCTCCAAAGTATTTATTATTTATATAGACACTATCCACAATACGTTTTGACGGACAGTTGCTTAAATTTTGATTCTTTTCAAATTTTATATTTTTACAAAAGTTGTTGTTCTTATTGCAATAAATCTTAGTATTTATTTTTGTTTCATATATTTTATAATTATAATCGAACTTAACAGATGTTAGGAAATTACTTAAAAATAGCGCACCTAATATGGCAATATTTGTAAATAAAAATAAATTGAGACTTATTACCCTTAGATATTCGATTTTTTTTTCGAAAGTCATATATAGTTAGGGTAATTTACTATTTTTTCTTATTTTTTTTTCTAGCTCTTCTTTTTTTGGAACCCATCTTTCTTCTACCACGGTGTTTCTTAGGATAACCCATTTTGATCACATCTCCTTTTATTTTATTTAGTTGACCTTAATTGTTGGATATAGCACTGTGTTACAGAAGTATCAAATTTTTTTATGGGATATTCATTTAAAACATTCTTGAAACATACTGCTAAGGATTTTCACAATCATTCGGTTAACCCACCAGTAGTAAGAGCTTCCACTATTATCTTTAAATCAATGAGTGATATCAGAAGAACCCAAGCCAAATATAAAAAAGATCCCAGAGGTGGCTTTTTTGATTATGGTAGACAAGGAACTCCTACAACTCATATATTACAAAAAATTTTAAACAGACTCGAGGAGTCCTATCATGTATTTCTAACACCAACTGGTTTTGGATCGGTTTTTTTAGTTTTATTTAGCATATTAAGACCTGGAGATGAAATTTTAGTTTCAGATCCAGTTTATAATCCAACAAGAATGCTAACTCAAGATTATTTAAAAGAATTTAATATTCAAACTATATTCTATAATCCACATGATCTAAAATCTATAAAAAAACAAATAACTAAAAAAACTAAATTAATTTTTGTAGAGAACCCAGGTAGTAATACATTTGAATTTCAAGATTTGTCTAAAATAATTTCAATTGCAAAAAAACATAAAATTTTTACTGCAATAGATAATACCTGGGCTACACCTTATTTTTTTAAACCTATAAAGCTTGGTTTTGATATGTCGATTGTTTCTGCAACTAAATATTATTCTGGTCATTCAGATGTTATGGGAGGAAGTTTAGCAGTTAACCGTAGAGTATTCAAATACGTTGAGAAAGCTCAAAAAATCACAGGACTTAGACTAGGTCCTGACGATGCTTATTTAATTACTAGAGGTTTAAGAACTTTAGATGTTAGATTAGATAAACATCAAGAAAATGCAAAAAAAGTTGCAACTTTTTTATCAAAAAGTAAAAAAGTTAAATTACTTTATCCATTGAAGAAAGGATCCTTAAACTATAAATTATGGAAAAAATATTATTCAGGAGCATCAGGTTTAATGGGTATAAAAATAAAAACTAAAAATAAAAATTCAGTTATCAAATTTGTCAACTCGTTGAAATTATTTGGTTATGGATATAGTTGGGGAGGTTTTGAAAGCCTTGTACTCCATCAAGGTAAATCTGAGAGGGGTAATAGAAAATATTTAAATTTAGACAGTGATGAAAGACTAGTAAGATTACATATTGGTTTGGAAGATCCGAAAGATTTGATTGAAGATTTAAGGAAATCCCTTAAATTTGTTAAATGACTTCAGAAAAGTTTATTCATAATAAAACAGCATTGATAACTCTTATTGCAGCATGCTTAGTGGTGCTAATTTCATTAAGTGTAAGGCAGGTTTTTGGTATGTTTTTCATGGATTTTAATAAAGATTTAGGAATAACAAATACTGAGTTTGGATTAGCAATTGGTATACAGATGTTAGGCTGGGGACTTTCTGGACCAATCTTTGGTGCTATTGCAGATAAATACGGAGGTCATAAAGCTATAAGTTTAGCTTTTATTTTTTATATACTTGGAATTTACTTTTTATTTAATGGTCCAAATACAGGAATTTATTTTCAAATTAGTTTAGGGGTTTTAATTGGAATAGGATGTGGTGGAACAGCAATCAGCATTCCAATGTCAATTGTAGGTAAACACTTTCCTCTTTCTAACAGAACAATTGCAATGAGCATAGTTACAGCAGTCGGATCTTTTGGATATTTTCTTTCTCCAATTTATACTAATTACTCTTTAGAAAATAATGGATGGATACAAACATTAATTTATTTTATGCTTTTTTTGATTATTGGGTTGATAATAGCATTTTTTGTAAGATCACCTAACTTACTTAAATCTTCAGAAAAGAGTTATGATCAAGACACATTTAGTGCTTTAAAAGAAGCATTTCAAAACAGAAGCTATTTACTATTAACTGCTGGTTTTTTTGTTTGTGGATTTCATATTACTCTTGTTGGAACACATGTTCCAAAATATGTTGCTGATAGGGGAATGGAAGATTGGACAGCTGCTATGATATTGTCATTGATCGGATTATTTAATATCTTTGGATCTCTTTTAAGTGGTTATTTATCAACAAAAATTAGCAAAAAAGTAATTTTAAGCACAATTTATTTTTTAAGAGGTGTTTCTATTTGTTTTTTCATTTTTACACCTCCAAATATTTTTATATCCGTAATTTTTGGAGCAACTTTTGGATTTTTATGGCTATCAACCGTACCAGCAACAAGTGGAATTGTAGCACATATATTTGGCACTAGATATTTAGGATTATTATATGGACTGGTATTTTTGAGCCATCAAATAGGTTCTTTTTTTGGTGCATATCTTGGTGGTTTATTTTATGATTTACAGGGATCTTATGATTATGCGTGGTATTTGGCAATTGCATTATCTATATTTGCTGGTTTAATACATTTACCAATTAAAGAGAAACCAGTTGAAAGACTACAAGAAGCATAAATTTAAATTTAATCAGTTTTTAGAGAGACTGTATCAGTCTGATAAAGCTCTTATAATATATAAGGTAAATGGGGGATATAATATATACACTGATTTTTCAAAAAAAATCATTTTAACAAATCAAAATATTAATCATTTTTTAAATAAATTTAATAAAAAAAAAGTGTGTAAGGAAACAGATTTATATATTGGTTTTTTTGGTTATGAGATTTTATGTAATCTATTAGATATAAAAATTAAAAATCAAAAGAAAATCAATTTTTACAAAGGGATTTTTTACAAACCAGAAACAATAATCAAAATACGTAAAGATATTAAAATTATTTCAACTGTAAAAAAATTTAATTTTAAAGACTCTTTCAACCAAACACAAATTTTATCATCTTTTAAGTTAAATATTGATTACAAAAAATATCATAAAATATTCAATTTTTTTTCAAAAAAAATAAAACAAGGCAAAACTTATCAAATTAAAATATGCACTAAGTATAAAAATAAATCAAAAATAAATGCAATTAACTTTTTTTGGAAATTAATGAAGGTAAACGCAGCACCAGAGTCATTTATGATCAGAGATAAAGATTATTCTATAGTAAGTTGCTCACCAGAGACATTGATAAATAAATCAAGAAATATAATTATGACAAAACCGATTGCGGGTACTCTAAAAAAACAAAATAAAATTAATAAGAAAAAAGCCTTAAAATTTTTTAAAAATAATGACAAAGAAACTAAAGAACATAATATGATTGTAGACATGGAGAGAAATGACCTCTCTAAAGTTTGCAAACCAGGTTCAGTGAAAATTTTAAGAGAAAAATTTGTCGAGGAATATAAACATCTTTTTCATTATGTAACTTCAATAGTTGGAACCCTAAAAAAAAACATAACTGTAAAAGAAATTATAAAATCAATGATGCCAGGAGGTTCAGTGATTGGATGTCCTAAAATTAGTACACTTGAACTTTTGAATAATCAAGAAAAGGAAGATAGAAATATTTTTACAGGAAGTTTTGGTTATATCAAATTTAATCAAGATATGAGATTTAATATAATAATTAGATCAATATTAAATTATAAAAAAATTTCAGAAATATCAGCTGCATCTGGTGTAGTATTAGACAGCACTTCTAAAAAAGAATTTAATGAAAATTTTTTAAAAGCAAAATCATTACTGGAGTTGTATAAATGATCTATATAATTGACCATAGAGATTCTTTTACATGGAATGTTGTTCATCAATTTGCAAAATTTGACGAAGTTTATTGCTCTAATTTTAATGAAATAAATGAAAAAAAAATTAAACAAAGTCATACTATAGTATTTTCACCAGGTCCAGGCTCGCCCCAAGATTATCCTTATTCATCAAAAATATATAAAACTTATAAAAATAAAAAAAAAAATTATTGGAATTTGTTTAGGATACCAGCAAATATTATTTTGTGAAGGAGGAAAGATTGTTCAGCAAAAAAAAATTTATCATGGATACCAATCTAAAATAAAAATAACTTCAGAAAGCAAGCTATTTAAAAAAAATAAAATATTCTATGTTGGTAGATACCATTCACTTAAGCTTTATGAGCCTTACAAATCAAAAAATATAAAAATTTCTATGAGATGTTACAAAACTAATATAGCAATGGGTTTTGAAGATACTAAAAATCACGTATATGGATTTCAATTTCATCCAGAATCTTTTTTAACAAAAAATGGCAACTTTATTATTAAAAAAATCTTATCTAATAAAAGATCTTAAAGAAATTAAATTTAATGATCTTTGGAATTATCATGGTGTTTTTACAACTATGCGAGTGCTTGGTAGAAATCAAGAAATTATTTTTTTTAAAGAACATATTGATAATTTGATAGAGTCACTTAAAATTTACAATTTAAATAAAAAAAATTTAAAACAAAATATTCTTAACCTCATAGAAAAAAGTTTACTAAATAAAAATTATAAAGATCACCTTTTAAGAATAGCTGTAAATAAAAGAATGATTTCAATTTCACTTAGAAAAAGAATTAAAACTAAACAAAATTTCAAATTAAAATTATTGAATTATAAAAGAATAGATCCGGTACATAAAAATTTGAAGTATAGAAAAATACTTTTTTATTTAAAAAAAATTGATAATAGAAAGTATGATATAGCTCTTTATAAAAATAATAAATTTTTAGAAACAGGTACCTCAAACTTACTTTTTGTAAAAAATAATAAAATATATTCACCTAAAAAAAATTTTTATAGTGGAACTACCTTCAGATATTTTAAAAGAAGAATTAAAATATCTTTACAGGATATTTATTTAAAAAATGTTCATAATTTTGATGAAATTATTTTAATTGGATCAGGTAAAACAGTTACATCAGTATATATGATAGATGAACTTAAATGGAAAAGAAAAAGTCTAAAAATTTATAATAAACTTAATAAAATTTATAAAAAAAAAATAAATTATGAAAGATCCAAATAATCCTTGTATTTTTTGTAATATCATTAAAAAAGATATAATTTTTGATAATAAATATGCTATTGTCAGTTTTGATAGCTACCCAGTTTCAAAATTTCACTCATTGGTTTTTCCCAAAAGACATGTGTCTAATTTTTTCGAGCTTACAGACAGCGAACTTTTAGCTTGTAATGATTTAATAAAAAAAATCAAAAACAAAATTAAATTAGAGGATAATACCGTTAAAGGTTTTAACATTGGTTCAAATTCAGGCACTGTTGCTGGTCAGTCTATAATGCATTGTCATATTCACTTGATTCCAAGAAGAAAGGGAGATGTTCAAAATCCACAAGGTGGTGTCAGATGCGTAATTCCATCTATGCAACATTATCAAAGGAAAAAGTAATATTTTGATATTTATTTGTTCACAAATGTGTCTTTAACGTAGTTGATCTATTTTTTTAATTGTAATAGTAATAATTAATAAACTTTCAGTGCGGAGAAATAATGAATATTATATATTATAACCCTTTTTCTGGCTTGGCAGATTCAGTACCTCCAATTATTTTGCAAAGCTTTGTTATATTAATGGTTGGGCTAGTTATAATAGGAACTTTAATAGATATAATTCATAAAAAAAATGTTAAATACTTTTTTCAGAATGCCAAAAAGGCAAAAAAATCTGCAACAAGAGAGTTGGGTGCGGGTGAAAGGATTTCTATTGTTGCTAAAACAGTAGTTTATGACATAGGAACAACATCAGAACTAGGAGCAGGAAAAAGAAGAGTAGCACATTTACTTGGCATGTATGGAACAATTCTTTTTTGGTTAGGATCAGTTATTATGGTTTTTTGTTATTCCGCTCCAAACTCTAATACTCCTATAGCATGGCCAATTATTTGGCATGTTGGTGCAATCATGACTATCCTTGGCGGTTCTTGGTTTTGGTTTTTTTTAAGAGTGGATGTTTATTCAGAGGCTCAACCTTGGTATAGAATAATTAAAGCTGATTTATTTGTTCTAGCATTAATCGCTACATCATTATTTGGATTAATTTGGTCATATCTTCAATCATTAAACTTACAAGACAGATGGGATGATAAAGTATTTTTAGTATTATACATTGTTTCTAATTTAGTTTTATTTGGAGGTGTTTATTGGTCAAAATTTGCTCATATGTTTTACAAACCTGGAGCTGCAATACAAAAAAATTTAGCTGAAGCTGATGGATCTAGAGATAATTTACCTCCAGAATCCGATGCTCCAGAGCAGTTTGGACTGGGAATCAAACGTGAGGCACCAAAGCACTATTAAAATTTAATGAAAGGATTATAAATATATTATGTCAACTTTTGTATATATGACTAGATGTGATGGATGTGGACACTGTGTTGATATATGTCCTTCAGACATTATGCATATTGATGAAACAATCCGAAGAGCAAAAAATATTGAGCCAAATTTCTGCTGGGAATGCTATTCTTGCGTAAAGGCATGCCCAAATCATGCGATAGATGTAAGAGGATATGCAGACTTCGCTCCAATGGGCCATAGTGTAAGAGTACGAAGAGAAGAAGAGAAAGGAACAATTTCTTGGAGAATAAAATTTAGAAACGGAACTGAAAAAAACTTTGTATCACCAATTACAACTAAACCTTGGGGGAAATTTATTCCAAAATTGGCAGAGAAAGATAAACCAAATCAAGGAGAAATAAACTCGCAAATTTTATATAATGAGCCAGAGGGATTAAATACAAAAAAAGAATTACCTAAAATTGAAAAAAGTGCATTTAAAAAAGGAGTTTATTATTAATGCCAAAAAAAACTATTTTTGAAGATTGCGATATACTAATTGTTGGTGGTGGAATGGCAGGTACTGGAGCTACCTTTGAATCAAGACATTGGGGAAGAGATTTAAAAATAGTTTGTGTTGAAAAAGCAAACATAGATAGAAGCGGAGCAGTAGCACAAGGATTATATGCAATAAATTGCTACATGGGAATGCAGTGGGGCGAAAATCAACCCGAGGACCATGTGCGTTATGCAAGAAATGATCTGATGGGGCTTGTGAGAGAAGATTTGGGATATGATATGGCTCGCCACGTAGACTCTACTGTTCATATGTTTGATGAGTGGGGACTTCCAATGATGAAAAATAAAGAGACAGGTAGATATCAAAGAGAGGGAAAATGGCAGATAATGATTCATGGCGAGAGCTATAAACCAATTGTTGCAGAAGCTGCAAAAAAATCAGCAGATAAAATTTATAATAGAATAATGATTACTCATTTATTAATGGATGAAACCAAAGAGAATAGAGTTGGTGGAGCAGTAGGTTTTAATATGCGAACAGGCGACTATCATGTATTCAGATCTAAAACAGTAATTGTTGCAGCTGGTGGAGCGTCTCATATATTTAAACCAAGGGCTGTGGGTGAAGGAATGGGAAGAACATGGTATGCACCTTGGTCAAACGGATCGGCATATGCATTACCAATAGAGGCAGGTGCAAAAATGACACAAATGGAAAATAGAATTGTACTTTGCAGATTTAAAGATGGATATGGTCCAGTTGGAGCATATTTTTTACACCTAAAAACATATACTCAAAATGCTAATGGAGAAAATTATGAGAAAAAATGGTATAATCAAACAAAAGAACTAGTTGGTGAATACATCGATCATCATCCAACACCTACATGCTTAAGAAACCATGCGTTTATACAAGAAACAATGGCCGGAGGTGGACCAATACACATGGTAACCAAAGAAGCTTTTCAAGACCCACATTTGGAAACAGTTGGTTGGGAAAACTTTTTAGGAATGACAGTGGGCCAAGCTGTGGTTTGGGCTTCACAAAATATAGATCCAAAATATACAAATCCTGAATTGACTACCTCAGAGCCATACGTAATGGGTTCACATGCTACGTGCTCAGGTGCTTGGGTAAGTGGACCCGAAGACTTATCTCCTCCTGAATATTACTGGGGTTATAATAGAATGACAACAGTAGAGGGTTTATTTGGAGCAGGAGATACAGTAGGAGGAAGTGCTCATAAATTTTCATCTGGTTCATTCACGGAAGGAAGATTAGCTGCAAAAGCTGCTGTTAAATATATAGAGGACCAAAAGGCTAAAGATATTAAAGTTTCTGATAAACAATGTAATGATTTTAAAGAGATTATATATAGACCTTTAGAAAATTATACAGTGGGAAGAAATGAGATCACAGGTGGAACTGTTTCTCCAAGTTATATTTCACCTATACAAGGTTTACAAAGACTACAAAAAATAATGGATGAATATGTTGGAGGTATAACATACAATTATATGACCAATGAAAATACTTTGAAAAAAGGTTTAGAACTTTTATCATGGTTGCAGGAAGATTTAGAAAATGTTGGTGCTGAGGACTATCATCAATTAATGAGAGCTTGGGAATTGAAACACAGAACACTAACTTCTCAATGTGTAACAGAGCATACTTTATATAGAAAAGAAACCCGTTGGCCAGGATATTACTACAGAGGCGATTATATGAAATTAGACGATGAAAATTGGCATTGTTTAACAGTATCAAGAAGAGATCCTAAAACTGGGAAATTTACATTAGAGAAAATGCCTGTTTACCATATAGTCGACGAAAAAGAAAAAAAAGAAGCATCTTAATTTAAACATCCGAAATTGATGAACCTTATTGATAAATCCGATGAAGATATTATTAAAATTGCCGATCCTATATGGGATAATTTGATCAAATCATCAAATATTAAAGATTATGGAGGGTTTACAAAAGATTTTTCCTCACAAATGCTGTATGGAGCTAATGAAGTAGAACTTGGAAAACAGTGGGCTAATAATGAATTAATTTCAAGTTTAAAAGAAAATTGTAAAGCAATTGGATGTCTTAGACGAGGCTTGTATGTTACTATATTATATAAACAAACTAGCACAAAGATACCCGGAGACTTTCTTGGAAGAGTGGTTTTAGGAGAAGAAGACGGACACATAAAAGTATTCGGAGCGACTATTTTTTAAATAAGAATTTTCTAAAATTTTGTTGCAAATTTTCTTATCAAGGTGTAGTTCATAAATATGCTTTATAAATTTCAAAACTACAAAAATTTTTTAAAGCAAACGAAAATTGCAAATATTTTTTTTAATTCAAAAATAATCATTTATCTCGGTCTTGCTGCTTATTGGGGAGTTCTATTGTTTGGTACAATTCTTGGAATTTAATTCAATAATTTTATAATCAATTTGTTGACTTTAATACCCTACAAGAATACTTAATAAGGAATGGAGTTTTTCTTACCAATTGCTGAAGTACAGGTAAATTTACCTTTTATTTTTATATTAAGTTTAGTAGTGGGAATTTTATCAGGACTTTTTGGTGTTGGAGGTGGTTTTCTTATGACACCTTTTTTAATATTTCTTGGTGTACCACCAGCTTACGCAGTTTCAAACGAGGCAAATAATATATTAGGGACTTCTATTTCAGGATCAACTACTCACTATCTTAAAGGAACATTAGATTATAAAATGGGTATTATGATTGTGATTGGAGGAACCTTTGGAACAATATTAGGAATTTTAACCTTTACATATTTTCAAGATATAGGAAAAATAAACATCGTTATATCATTAGCTTATATGTATATATTAGCAATTATTGGTACTGCAATGCTTGTTCAAGGGGTTTCTGAAATTGATAGAGCAAGAAAAAAAATTGTATTAAAGAAAAAATTACATGATCATTATTGGATACATGGCCTTCCATTTAGAATGAGATTTAAAAAATCGAAACTTTACGAAAGTGCATTTACCCCGATTAGTATTGGATTAGTTGTTGGTTTTATTGCAGCTATAATGGGAGTTGGTGGAGCCTTCATATTAGTACCCGCAATGATTTACATTATTGGTATGCCAACAAAATTAATACCTGGAACATCATTATTTGTCACAATATTTGTTAGCGCAATAGTAACCATTCTTCACGCATTTAATTATGGAACAATTGACTTAATATTAGTAACAGTATTAATTTTAGGTTCAATATTAGGTGTACAAATTGGACAAAAAATAGGCGAAAAGGTCGATAGCTCAGAATTTAAAACTATATTAGCAATTCTTTTACTTCTCGTTGGAATAGCCATAGCTTATGATACTTTTTTTGCAGAAGAGATTGTAAAAGATACAATAATTGGAACTAATGAAATACTAGGACCCATATCGAAATTTGTAAAAAAACTTTCGACAGAAGTTCCAGTTCTGTATGGTTTGTTTTCTATAGTGCTTGCTCTTCTTCTAGGTGTTGGTGCAGCAATATTTAGAAAGTTTTTTTCAGAATTTAAAAAAAAATATACGACTAACTTAGAACTTAAATCTTAGGCGCTCCTATATAATTTAGTCATTACAAATTCTTTATGCCCTAATGCCTCAGCACAAGTTAATCTTCCATTTGCCACTCTTAGAGTTGCTTTAATTAACTCATCTCCAGCCTGATCAAGGTTCATTTCTCTAGATAAAATTTTTGAAACATCAACATCTATATGTTCACTCATAGTTTTTGCTGTTAAGGGGTTTGCTGTAAGTTTAATAACTGGTTCTATTGGGTTTCCTATAATATTACCTTGTCCTGTAGGAAATAAATGAATATTAAATCCACCTGCAGCTTGTAAAGTTACACATTCAGCTGCAGCAGATGATGTATCCATAAAATATAAACCTTTTCCTTTTGTAGGCTCTTCAGCTGGTTCTAATACATCTATGAATTTACATGAACCAATTTTTTGGAAGTTTCCAAATGCTTTTTCCTCTATAGTGGTTAAACCTCCTGCAATATTTCCAGCTGTTGGTTGGCTTTCAGATAGATCATTTGTAGCCTCCTTTAGAATAAAATCATTGTAATCACCCCAAGTTTTCATGAATTTATTTTGTACCTCTGGTGTTTTTCCTCTTTTGGCACATACTATTTCCGCCCCAGTAAGCTCTGAAGTTTCACCAAAACACAAATGTACGCCCATTGGTTCAAGTTTATCCATTAAATTACCGACAGTTGGATTAGATGCAAGTCCAGAAGTTGTGTCTGATTCCCCACATTTAACTGATATCCATAAATCACTTATTGGGCATTCCTCTCTTTGTTTTTCTGATGCCCACATTGAAAATTCTTGCGCTTTTTTTGATACTTTTGCTATTGTATCAATATCACCCACACCTTCTATACTAAACCCTTCTACAGGTTTGCCAGTTTTAGAAATCGCATCTACAATTCTCTTAGTCCATTTTGGCTCAATACCTATTACTATAACTGCTGCAACATTTGGATTTTTTCCAGTGCCTATCATTGTTCTAAAATGTAATTCTAGATCTGCTCCAAATTGAAGTCTTCCATAAGAATGAGGTAGAGCAATTGTTCCTTTTATATTATTTGAAACTGCCTCTGCACACGCATTTGAAATATCATCAACAGGAAGAATTATAACATGGTTTCTTGTGCCTGCTCTTCCATTCTCTCTTTTATATCCAAGAAATGTTTTTGGAATTTCCATTGTTTACCATTTTTTGGTTTTTACGTTATGAATATGTACATGATCACCTTTTTTAATATTTTTAACAACTTTTCCAATATCATGACCGTATTTAAAAATCGTATCACCTTCGTTTAGATCTTTCATAGCTATTTTATGACCAAGCGGAATTTCATTTATTGATTGAATATTTACAGATTTATCATTTTCCATAATCCAGCACTTACATTCTTGATTTTTGGTTACTTTTTCAATTACAACAACGCCAACATTGTCTTTTTCATCATGTATAATTATATCTGTATTTGACATTGTGACGATTTCTTTATTTGAAATTTCTAGCATCTTATATATTAATCACTTGAGTTAATAAATAAAAATTATTAGGACTTAATTTATGACTAAAATGACCACTGAAGAAGCGTTTATAAAAGTTCTTCAAATGCATGGTATAGAGCATGCATTTGGAATAATTGGTTCTGCTTTTATGCCAATTTCTGACTTATTTCCAAAAGCAGGTATTACATTTTGGGACGTAGCTCACGAGACAAATGGAGGTCTCATTGCTGATGGTTACACAAGATCAACTGGAAAAATTTCTATGGTTATAGCTCAGAATGGCCCAGGTATTACTGGACTTGTAACACCAATTAAAACAGCATATTGGAATCATACACCACTTTTACTGGTTACACCTCAAGCAGCAAACAAAACCATGGGACAAGGTGGGTTTCAGGAAGTAGAACAAATGAATTTATTTAAAGATATGGTTTGTTATCAAGAAGAGGTTAGAGACCCGTCAAGAATGGCTGAGGTTTTAAATAGAGTTATTGAAAAAGCTGTAAGAGGTTCTGCACCTGCGCAAATTAATGTTCCTAGAGATTATTGGACTCAGGTAATTGATATCGACCTTCCACCAATTGTTAGATTTGAAAGACAAGGAGGTGGACAAGATGCAATTAATAAAGCATCAAAATTATTATCAGATTCCAGTTTCCCAGTGATTTTATCAGGAGCTGGTGTTGTAATTGGAAATGCTATAAATGACTGCAAGAAACTAGCAGAAAAATTAGATGCACCTGTCTGTAGTGGCTATCAACACAATGATAGTTTCCCTGGTAGTCATCCTTTGGCAGTTGGTCCCTTGGGTTACAATGGATCTAAGGCTGCGATGGAATTAATTTCAAAAGCCGATGTAGTATTAGCTTTAGGTACAAGACTTAATCCTTTTTCTACACTTCCTGGTTATGGAATTGATTATTGGCCAAAAAATGCAAAAATTATTCAGGTAGATATGAACCCAGACAGAATTGGACTTACAAAAAAAGTGACAGTTGGAATTGCTGGGGACGCAAAGTTAGTATCACAGCAAATTTTACAGAAGCTTTCAAAAAATGCAGGTGACAAAGGAAGAGAAGAAAGAAAAAATTTAATCCACAAAACAAAATCAGCATGGTTACAAACATTAACCAGCTTAGATCATGAGGAGGACGATCCGGGAACTGTATGGAATAAAGAGGCAAGAGATAGAGATAAAGATAGAATGTCTCCCAGACAGGCATGGAGAGCTATTCAAGCCGGAATGCCAGAGGATGTTATCATATCAAGCGATATTGGAAACAATTGTGCAATAGGAAATGCTTATCCAACTTTTGAAAAAGGTAGAAAATATTTAGCACCCGGACTGTTTGGCCCATGTGGTTATGGTTTTCCATCAATACTTGGTGCAAAAATAGGATGTCCAAAAACACCAGTTATTGGTTTTGCTGGAGATGGAGCTTTTGGAATAAGCATGAATGAAATGAGTTCCTGTGCAAGGGAAGAATGGCCAGCTATCACAATGGTAATTTTTAGAAATTATCAGTGGGGAGCTGAAAAAAGAAACTCAATTTTATGGTTTGACGATAATTTCGTTGGAACAGAATTAGATCCAGAATTAAGTTACTCTAAAGTCGCAAACGCTTGTGGTTTAAAAGGGGTTACTGTAAAAACAATGGAGGAAACCACAAAAGCTATTAAACAGTCATGCGAAGATCAAAAAAAGGGAATAACAACATTTATAGAAGTAATTTTAAATCAAGAATTAGGTGAACCTTTTAGAAGAGATGCAATGAAAAAACCCGTTCAAGTTGCTGGTATAAATAAAGGGGATATGAAACCACAAAAGTCCCTGATAGAGTAAAATACAAAATTAATTATAAATGAAAAAAGTTTTTATATGTTTATTTTTTTGTTTAGCATTTTCTAACGTATCGAATGCATCAACGTTCAATCATAAAAATTTAGTAATATCCGAAAGAGTTGCATCTAATCTAATAAATTATATTAAAGGAAATATAGGTTTTGGAAACCAATATGCATATAACAAACCAATTTCATTTTGGGTGACGGAGGATGGAAGGAATTCTTATTTCTGGTATACGCAGGAGTCAGTTCCGCTAGCGAGACATATTAATATTGAAAAATCGACATGTGAAAGATTATTTAAAAAAAAGTGTTTTCAACTTGTATTTAAGAGAACATTAATTTTCAATAATATAAATAATGAAACTAAAAAAATTAGATTTACAAGTAGGCAATCTAATGAGGAAATTAAAAATTTACTTATAAAAACAAATTTATTTGAAAAACTTTCATCAAATTTTTTTAAAATAAATAAATCAAGTTACCATTCCCGGTATGTTGATGAAAGATTAGATGAATGAACAAAGATAAATATTTGTATATATTAGTTGGTCTATTAATAGTAGCTTTATATTTAACAACAAAAAGCTACAGAAATTTTAGTTTAGATAAATCAATATCAGCATGTGTATATGCTCAAATAAAAAAAAACCCTGATATGAAATCAAAGGATGCTAAGCTATACTGTGAAAATGAGATTAAAGTAAAAAAAAACAAGTGATAAAACCTCCACATCTTTTATCTTAAAATTATTTAAAAGAAAAATAAATCTCACAAAACAACTAAATCAAGTTTTTGTTTACCTAATCTTTCGTTTCCATTATTTGTAACTAAGTATGTTTCACCTAAATTCATTGCTAGTTCATTTTCTGAGTCCATTAAGATCATGTGCATAAAAAAAATATTACCTGATTGAATAATATAAGGATTACTTGTGTAAATCATTGGCCAGTCCATCCAATTTGGTGAAAAAGTTGCACCTAAAGAATAACCACAAGCATTCATTCTGAAATTTTTATAA
>MDSW01120870.1_pt1 | contig 51952 bp, 41 predicted proteins | sample 811171 | NCBI WGS metagenome assembly MDSW01 (sample SAMN05326641, study PRJNA326480) | marine metagenome | isolation source: seawater | place: Atlantic Ocean: North West | collected 2012
ATCAAGGTGTTTTTTTGCCATTAAATAAGAAAAATTAGAGAAGTTAGATGCTATAACTGCAGACAAATGTAGATGTTTTCTTTTTTTGGATTTTAGTGAGATAACATTATTAACTATTAAATTAGCCAATTTAATTAATTGTTTTTCAAATTTTTTATTATTTGCTTCAATACATATTGGAATATTATGAAAATCAATTTCAATTTCCTTGTTTAGGCTTTGAATAGGATAAAATACGCCGTATTCTGTTTTGTTTTTAAATACATTTATATGAGTGCTTCCTGAAGTGTGCACTACCTTTATGTCAGGCATTAATTTAATAACTTTCTTGATTTCATCATCATTAACACATACAATGACTAAATCTGTAGTAATTAACTTTTTTATGTTTTCTTCGTATAATGTATTTAAATTTTTTGCAAGTTTATTGCCATCTTTTTTATTCCTTGAAATAATTTGAACAATCTTTATATTAGATCTTTTAAATGCTAGTGATAATTGAGTCGCAACGTTTCCGGAACCTATAATTGTAATTTTTTTAATCATCTTAACGTTAATATAATCATAAAAATAAATACTTTTGTTTTGATTAATAAAATTTAAATTTTGAATCGTTTTTTTAACAATTTATTGTCAATTCCTGCAGCATTATTATTAATGTTATTTTTTGCTATTTCCATTGGGCTTGCTACATTTTTAGAAAATGACTATGGGACAATTGCTGCAAGAGCAGTAGTTTTTAATTCTTGGTGGCTAGAACTGTGTCTTTTTGTATTATGTTCTATTTTTATCTTCAATATATTTAAATATAAATTACACTCATTAAATAAACTGCCAATTTTATTTTTGCATCTATCTTTTATTTTAATTATTATTGGCGCTGGAATCACTAGGTATGTTGGTCAAGAGGGGGTCATGAGAATCAGAGAAGGGAGTTTAAATAGTCAATTTATTTCCAGTAATCTATTTTTGGAGTTTAAGATCCATGATAATAAGTTCGAATATAATGGTAAAAAAGAGTTATTGTTATCTTCAATTTCAAAAAATCAATTTAAAATACCTATTTCTTTTGACCACAAAAATGTTCAAATAGAATATCATAATTTTATTCAAGATCCAGTTGATTTCTTATTAGAAACAACAGATCAAGGTGAAAATATAGTAGAATTTATTGTTCCTGCAAAAGAAGGAGGAATGGACTCGAAGTATTTAAACAGATATAATCAAAGTGTCATTAACGGTATTAATGTCGGATTTGATCATCAGTTTCAATCCGATTTTGAGGTATTTAAAGTCGATTCTTTATTTTATTTTTCCAGTATTTATGAAGTTGATTATATGAGGATGTCAGATCAGTCAAAGGGTATCCTTAATAGTAATACTAAACACAGGTTAAATCATAAGACACTATATACCATAAATGGTCAAAGTATGGTTTTTAAGAATTACTATTCTAATGCAAGGATCATAAAAAAATCTTCTACAATTAAAAATGATGAATTACAGCCTGACTTGCTTCAAGTGAAACTTAGTATCTCTGAAAAGGACACTATCCTTAATTTATATGGTGGTAGAGGTGTCATTGCATCAAAAGAGTATTTCACTTTTAATGGTTTGTTTTTCTCTTTTTCATACGGTGCACTTAATCATACTTTACCCTTTGCTATTTATTTAAAAGATTTTCAGCTAGAACGTTATCCTGGTTCAGATAGTCCCTCATCTTTTGCTAGTGAAATTCAGGTTATGGATGGTGATACTACATTTGACTATAGAATTTTCATGAATAATGTTTTAAACTACAGGGGATACAGATTCTTCCAATCTTCATATGATAAAGATGAAAAAGGCACTATTCTTTCTGTTAATCAAGATAAATGGGGTACAATGATTACTTATTTAGGGTACTTGTCATTACTTTTGTCGGTGGTAGCGGTATTTCTTTCTAAGTTTTCAAGGATTAATTTATTAGGAAAAAAAATTAATAATCATAGAACTTAAAAATTATTAAGATGACTCATAAGATTTTTTACTTTTTTTGGTTCCTTTTATTGAACTACTTGACTATGGCCTCTAATCCATCTTTAGATAGTTTATTTAAATCTAGAACTATTAACCAGGATCATGCTAGTTCATTTTCAAAGATTTTGTCACAAGATAATCAGGGTCGCATAAAACCTTTTCATACAGTTTCTTCTGAAATATTGCGTAAAATTTCCCGTAAACAACAGCTACTTGGTCAAAATCCTGTTCAGATTGTCTTAGGAATGACAATAGATCCATTATTATGGCAAATGGCTCCAATTATTAAAGTTACTCATGAAGACATTTTAAAACTTATAGAACAAAGTGATTTACATGTTGCATTTGTTTCATTTTTTAATCAAAAAAATGAATATATATTAACTCCTTATGTTGAGTCAGCATATTCTAAAAAACCAATTGATAGAAATAAGTTTGATAAAGAAGTTATTGCGGTAGATGAGCGAGTTAATATTTGTTCTATGCTTTTTTCTGACCAATTTATTTCAATATTTCCTTCAAAAGAATCCATTGAAAATATCTGGTCAACAGATGTTTCTATGCAAATTCCTGGGATAGACTCTCTTAAGACGCAGAGTTTTAAATATATATATCGTGATTTAATTTTTACTGCATTTGAAAATGATAATTGGGAACCAGCAAATTCCATATTGCAATTTATTACTAATTTTCAAAATGAATATGCTAAGACAATTTTACCAAATACTTTAAAAATTAATTTAGAAATTTTATATAATGAATTAGATCCGTTTGGTTGGAGTAAGTTATTTGCTCTTTATTTAATCTCAGGTATATTTTTTCTAGTACTTTTATTGATTCAAATTTTCTATATCAACAGAGTATCTAAATTATTAATCAAAGGATTGTATGCTATTATTGTTTCAGGATTTCTATTCCATTTATTTGCTTTGATTTTAAGATGGTATATTTCTGGCCATGCTCCTTGGAGCAATGGTTATGAATCTGTCATATTTATTTCTTTTGCAACAATGTTAGCGGGCATTATATTTTCTAAAAAATCAGACTTTGCTATTGTAGCTGCCTCATTGGTCGCGGCAATGTTACTTTTTGTAGCAAATTTAAACTGGTTAAATCCTGAAATTACTAATTTAGTTCCTGTTTTAAAATCGTACTGGCTAATGATTCATGTCTCTGTTATTACTTCTAGTTATGGTTTTTTTGGGTTATGTGCTTTTCTTGGCCTCATGAGTATTTTTTTAATTATTTTAGGTCATAGTCAAATCGTTAAAGAAAATGTAAAAAACTTAACTATAATTAATGAGCAATCCATGATTATTGGTCTTTTTTTATTGACGGTTGGGACTTTTTTAGGTGGTGTCTGGGCCAATGAATCTTGGGGAAGATATTGGGGTTGGGATCCTAAAGAAACCTGGGCACTTGTAAGTTGTATTGTTTATGCAATTATTCTTCATATCAGACTACTTAAATCTATTAGGTACACATATTATTTTAATGTTTGTGCATTGTTTGGTTTCAGCGCTATTTTAATGACATATTTTGGTGTTAATTACTATTTGGATGGTTTGCATTCATATGCTGCTGGTGATGCCTTCCCGGTTCCCTCATTTGTTTTTCCTACTTTTGTAACTTTAATGTTTATTTCGTTTATTGGGTTTTTTAGATTTAACAAATGGATTAATTAATAATATGAGTAAAATTGATATACTAGCTTTTGGAGCTCATCCGGATGATGTAGAATTAGGCTGCGCAGGAACTATTTTATTGCAAACTTCATTGGGCGCTAAAGTAGGTGTTATCGATTTAACTAAAGGTGAATTAGGTACTAGAGGAAATACATTCATTAGAAAAAAAGAAGCCGATATTGCTGCTAATAAAATGAACCTAATATTTAGAGAAAATCTAGGTTTTCAAGATGGTTTTTTTGAAAATAATGAACAAAATAAATTAGCCGTTATTACAAAAATTCGTGCTTATCAACCTTCTATTATTTTATGTAATACGAATTTTGATAGACATCCAGATCATGGTAGAGCATCGGATTTAATATATGATGCTTGTTTTTTATCGGGTTTAGAAAAAATTACGACAACATATAATAACATAGTGCAAAAGCCACATCGGCCTCAGGCATTGTACAATTATCTTCAATATAATGACCAAAAGCCTGATTTTGTTGTTGATATATCAAAATTTATGAATTTAAAAATGGATGTTATAAAATCTTATTCCTCTCAGTTTTATAATCCCGAATCAAATGAGTCAGATACTTTAATTTCAAAAAAATCTTTTTTAGATTTGGTTAAAAATAGATGTGCTGACTTGGGGCGTTTTATATCTGTTGACTATGCCGAGGGCTTTTTGACTAACAGATATCTAGGGTCTCGAAATTTATTTGATTTACTTTAATCTTACTTTATTAATATGTCGAGAATTCGTTGATTTTCTATATATCCTTCAAGATAATCATTTTTCATTACCTTACTTACACCGGATGGAGTTCCAGTAAATATTAAATCACCTTTTTTTAATGTAATATATTTAGATACATAAGATATAATATGATCAATCTTGTGAATCATGTTTTTAGTATTTCCACATTGTTTTTCTGCTTTATTTATAAAAAGTTTAAAATTTATATTTTGTATATCGTTCACGGAACTCTTTTTTAAGAAAAATCCTATAGGGGCTGAACCATCAAATGCTTTTGCTTTTTCCCATGGTTCTCCATTTTTTTTAATATTATTTTGAATATCTCTAGCGGTAAAATCAATACCTAATGTAAATTCATCAAAATACGTATGTGCAAACTTAGGCTCTATATGTTTTCCAGTCTTACAAATTTTTATAACTACTTCAATTTCATGATGAATTTCTTCAGAGAAGTCAGGTATAAAAAATGGTTGATTTTTCAGGGGAATAGCAGTTTCAGGTTTTAAGAAAAATATCATTTCTTTTGGGGTAGAACTATTTAATTCCATTATGTGATTTTTATAATTTCGCCCAATACAAATAATTTTCATATTTCTTTAGAAGTATCAAATGATTCCATGTAGTGACAAATTCGTTGCAAAAATTGTCCTCCTAATGCTCCGTCAACAACTCTGTGGTCATATGATAGCGACAAAAACATTTTTGATCTTATGCCAATCGTATCACCAAATTCTGTTTCAATGACGGTTGGTTTTTTTTGAATTTTACCCAATGCAAGTATTGCTACTTGTGGTTGATTTATTATTGGCGTACCCATGACACTTCCAAATGACCCAACATTTGTTATTGTAAAGGTTCCTCCACTAATTTCATCGGGCTGTAATTTATTTTCACGTGCTCTTTTTGCTAAATCATTTACAGAATTAGTTAATCCTAGTATGTTTTTTTCTTGAGCGTTTTTAATTACAGGTACAATCAGGTTACCTGTTGGTAGGGCAGTTGCCATACCTAAATGTATGTTTTTATGTTTTACAATATAATTGCCATCAACAGATATATTAATTAGTGGAAAATCTTGAATTGCTTTAATGACGGACTCAAATATTATTGGAGTATATGTTATTTTTTGATTTTCACGCTCAAAAAATTTATTTTTAACCCTATTTCTCCATTCTACAATTTTAGACACATCTGCCTCAGCGAACGAAGTGACGTGAGCAGAAGTTGCCTTGCTATCGATCATATGTTTGGCAATCAGAATTCTCATTCTATCCATTTCCACCATTTCAGCATTTTTATATTTTAATGGATTTATTGATTGTGATTTTGTTAAACGATTTTGATCATCAATAGAATTTTTATCAATATTTTGGATGGGTTTAGTTGTTCTTTTATTTTCCACATAATTTAAAATATCATTTTTTGTGACGCGTCCATTCTTCCCAGTTCCAGATATTTTTTCTAATTCTAATTGAGATATGTTTTCTTTCTTTGCTATGCTTTTGACTAGTGGTGAAAAAAATATATTTTCCGTATTATGTGTATCAGTCTTTTGAGTAGTTAAATTATTTAGTTGAGAATCTTGTTCTTGTAATTTTTTGGCATGTTTTGCATTTTTCTCTAATTCAGAAGTTTGATGATTTATAGTGTCTGATTGTGTTTCATTTTTTTGAGTTTCTTTGAGACTATCATTGACATTAACGGTATCGTTACTACCATCGTCTATAACTGCGATAATTTCACCTACTTTTACAACGTCATCTTCCTGGTATAGTTTTTCGAGTAAAATTCCTTTAGTTATTGAAGGTATTTCAGAATCAACCTTATCAGTAGCTATTTCTACTATTGTTTCATCGACTTCAATACTATCTCCAGTATTTTTAACCCACTTAATAATAGTTGCTTCAGCAACACTTTCACCCATTTTAGGCATAATGATATTAACTTTTGCCATAAAAATCTATTTTGAATATGCTAAAATTACACTTGACAAATCTAACTAAAAAAGTCTATATATTTTTTAAAAAAAGTCTTTATAACATCCTTTTTAGTTTTTATATGATTGAAGTTATATAATTCGTCTTTATAAACGTTCGAGTTACTGCCAATAATAAATGTACTTTCCGATGGAGCTATCTTGACTTGTATATTAGAGCTTATGTTTGATATCATTTTTATTATAGTATTTGCATGCATGTCTTTGGATGAAAATATTATTTCATTTATTTTATAAATTTTAATTATTTCATTAAATTGAGAAATATGCCCTAGGGATTTGTTAGCATGTTCTTGCACGTGTATTTGACCAATAAAGCCCATCTTAGATTGATTTTTATTAATTATTTTACCAATTCGTTCATATTCACTATTATCAGATATTACGGCAATTCTTTTATTTTCATTTTTTAGAATTTTAAAAATATTTACTTTAGAATAACTGAGTAAATAACGCGTTGTAACTATGCTAAGTATACTCCAGGTAGCACCTAATATAATTAATGCTCTTGAAAATCGTAATTCTTCAGGAATTAATGCATATATAAGTAACATTGCTATTGTGCCAGCAAGAACTCCTTTTGGAACATTTTTTAATTCATATGGTCTTTTATAACCTTGGTTTACTTGGATTCCTATTAGCCAAAATATGATATATATTGGGACTATATAGTTTAAGTATGAATTTGGAAAATAGTCGTCATTTAAAAAGTAAATTTTTTCCCATAAATTTTTTATAAAAAACATGCCGCAAAACATAACGAAAGAATCGAAAACAGGTTGAATGATTTTTACAAATATCCTTTTAATTATTGATATAGAGGCGCGAAATAAAATTGCTAGCTTAATTAATAAAATAAGAGTTTTTGCATTTTTATTTGAGTAATGTTTTTTGACAAATAGTATCATCGCTTTGTAAAAAATGACTATATAATTGATACTAGTTTTTTTTGTACTTTCTCCTTTGTAGTGAATAATAGTAGTTTTTGGGAAATACATATTTTGGTAGCCTGCTTTTTGTATTCTATAAGACAAATCAATGTCTTCTCCATACATGAAAAAATTTTCATCTAATAATCCAACTTGATCTAAAACTTTTTTTCTGGTCATTAAAAAAGCACCAGAAAGAACATCAACTTCACTTGTTTGATCTTCATGTAAATAATTGAGGTGATACTCTCCAAATTTCTTTGATTTAGGAAATAAATAACTTAATCCAAAAATTTTATAAAAAGCACTACTTGGGCTTGGTAAGGACCTTTTTGATTCAGGTAAAAATATACCATTACCATCAATCATCCTTACTCCTAATGCGCCAACGTTATTATTGTTTTTTAAAAAACTTATACATTCCAATAAGGTATTTTCTTGAATAACAGTGTCTGGATTAAGTAATAAAACATATTCGCCTTGTGCGATCTTAATTGCTTGATTATTTGCTTTTGAAAATCCGATGTTAATTTTATTTGGAATAAGTTTCACATAAGGAAAATTATTTTTCAACATATCAATAGAGTTGTCGACAGAGTTATTGTCAACTACAATGACTTCTAATTCAATATTTTTTTTTGCAGATTGTATTGATTTTAAACATTGGTGTAAAAAATATTTAACATTATAATTGACTATAATTATTGAAAGAGTCATTGTTTCAGAGTTTTTTCAAATGAATATCTGTTTAATAAAGCCCTTCCTAAAGTTACTTGATCTGTATACTCTAATTCACTTCCAATTGAAATTCCTTTTGAAATTGTAGTTATTTTAACATCAAATGCTCTTATTTTTTTAAAAATAAAATAACTTGTTGTTTCACCCTCTATACTTGCACACAATGCAAAAATTATCTCCTTAATAGTATTGCTAGAAATTTTTTGAATTAAGCTATTTAAATTCAAATCTGATGGTCCAATTCCTTCAATTGGTGATATTAGTCCATTTAAAACGTGATAATGTCCTTTATACTGCATGGTCTGTTCAATTGCAATAATATCTCTTATGTCCTCAACAATACAAATAGTTTCTTTTGTTCTATTGTGATTACTACATATATCACATAATTCATTTTTTGAAATGTTGTGACAATTTTGACAATATTTTGTTAATTCGACCATTTTTTTTATTGAATCAGATATGTTATATGCTTGTTTTTGATTTTTAAGCAAATAAATAGCTAGCCTTAAAGCACTTTTTTTACCTATTCCAGGAAAATTTGATATTGCTTCAACAGCATCTTTTATTAGAGAAGAAGGAAAATTCACATGTCAAAAATAGAAAAATATGATAGATTTTATGAAGTATTTTTTTTCTTTGTTAAATGTTGTCACCATTATTAATATTTTTAATTCTATTTGGATACTTCGGTTTATTGATTTTTGTAGCCTATAAAACTAGAGGGGATGCAAGTAATGAATCATTTTTTATTGGTAAAAGAAAATCACCTTGGTATATAGTCTCTTATGGAATGATTGGAGCAACACTTTCTGGTATTACCTTCTTGTCTGTTCCAGGTTGGGTTGGTGAATCAGAGTTTTTTTATATGCAAATGGTTTTTGGATATGTGCCTGGTTATTTATTTGTAGCATATATTCTTTTACCAATGTATTATAAACTCAATGTATATTCAATATATGAGTATTTAAAAAAACGTTTTGGATACTATTCGCATAGATCAGGAGCGTCTTATTTTTTTCTCTCTAGATTATTGGGTGCTTCTTTGAGATTGTATCTAGTTGCATTAGTGCTTCAGTCTTTGTTGTTTGATCAAATAGGTGTACCTTTTTACATTACTACTTGCATTACAATTTTGTTAATTTGGATATATACTTACAGAGGTGGTATTAGGACAATTATATGGACTGACACATTGCAGACAACATTTATGCTTGTCACTGTTATAACATGTATTTTTTTAATTTATAATGATTTAAACTTTATATCAATTGGTGATAGTCTTCAGCATAATACTTTAAAATTTAGACTTTTTTCTTTTGATGATTTTAATAATAGCTCACATTTTTTTCGTTCATTTTTTTCCGGAATGTTTATCGCTATTGCTATGACTGGACTGGATCAAGATATGATGCAGAAAAACTTATCTTGTAAAAATTTGAAAGAAGCTCAAAAAAATATGATTTGGTTTAGTTTAGTTTTGGTATTTGTTAATATTTTTTTTCTTTATCTAGGGGCGTTATTATACCAATATGCAGACTTCAATAATATAGCTTCATCAGGTGATAATTTATTTGTTGATATTATTAAATATGGTGAATTAGGTGTATTTGTATTTGTTCTCTTTTTTTTAGGCCTCATGTCTGCAGCTTACTCTAGTGCAGATTCTGCATTAACTTCTTTAACTACTTGTTTTTGTATAGATTTTTTAGATATGAAACAAAAGGATACATCTACTAATTTTTTTTCTCAAAGAAATTTGGTTCATGTCCTTATATCTCTTTTGCTTTTTTTAGTTATTTTACTTGTCAATTATTTAAATAATGACAGTATAATTGCTACATTATTTTTGCTAGCTAGTTTTACTTATGGTCCATTGCTAGGTTTATTTGTTTTTGGTTTATTTACTCAAAGGAAAGTGATTGACCGTTTTGTTCCCATTGTCGTTTTAGTTGCTCCTTGTTTATCATATTTATTATATACTTATGATACTTATATGCTAAATGGATTTAATTTTGGACCTGATTTAATTATTGTCAATGCTATTATAACATGTGGATTATTATTTATGATTTCAAGTTCTAAAAAATCTACTTATTAGATAGTTTAACTTGATTTTAATTCTCTAGAATATCTGAATAAGTTTTAATGATTTTTAGTAATACTGTTAGCCCTAAGCTTATTATTAAAATTTGAATATAAATAGGTTTTATATATATAGTGCTATTACAGAAATAATGTATAACTCCGTCAATATATAAGAACACAATAATAGTACTTATTGTAGTTGAGTACTCTTGTTTTAGTATTTTCTTGACAGACAATGGGTGTTGTGATTTTTGATAATTCTTAAAGTAGGGTATAAATACAGGTACTTTTTGGCAAAATGCGATGTACTTATTTTTAAATTTCTGCAATAAGTATTCTTCTTCAGTTAAAATTATACGTTCATAATAAATAAAAAACACTAATGATATTAATATCATGAGTATTACATTTAACGAATATATTGCAATACTTATCCATATAATATAGTTTGCAAGGTAAAGAGGATTTCTTACAATTGAATAGATGCCTGTTGTATTCAATTGTTTTGCAATTTGTTCATCTCTGTTCCTGCCTGAGGTGCCCTCTGGTGTTGTTCCAATCGTAAAGTATCTTAGAATTAAACCTAAAAGAGCAATTATTATTGCAAGAATTTGTATTGTAATTTTTGTGTTATCTGGTGCTTGGCAACAATCGGTATTGTATATAATTATAATCGATGCGAATAGTAATAATAATGGAAATTGACCTCGGTATTTAAATAAGAGGTGGCCGTTTTTAATCATTTTATCATGTAATCTCATAGGTTTCATATATAATTCAATACCAATGTAATATTATTTAGTTTTTTTAACTTTTTTTTCTTTAATTATTTATAGAAATAAAAAAAAAAAAAATGCAACTAATAAAAAAAACAAATTTTGTAGTAAAAAAAAACAATTTTTTAGATAAGAATTCGACAATAATTACTATATTGAGTCTGAATTTTTAATCAAAATATTAAGTATTATGGCTTATTCACACAAAAATAGTAAGGGAAAAACTTACTGGTTACACTCAAAAGATGTTACCTTAAGAGGTGGCAGAACTCAAACAATTTATTATTTTGCAGGAGATCAAAGATCAAATGCATGCGATTTACCAGCTGGAAAACAAGTTGTTGAAAGCGCTAGAACGGGATTGCCGTTAGTAAAAAAAGCATAAATAATAAATTTATTGATTTTAAAAAAGGGTCATTTATGGCCCTTTTTTTATTGAAAATCATTTGTTGAGATATTTAAATTAATAATAATTTCTTGAGTTTCACTTGTAGTTTGTTGTATAATCTTATTATTCATTTCAGTTATTGATATTGTTTTAAATGGAAACATGACACCTTTAACTTTTTTATAATCAAAATACTTGGTTGTTTTTATTGTCTTAATATCTATGATTTTTTTCTTTATTAGTAATTTATTTTCTTTGTCGAAAAAAAACACTAATGTTTTGTTAGTATCCTTTACTTTAATCTTATAGGTTGGTTTATTGTCAATTTCTATTATATCAATCAATTCAAATTTGGTATCTTGATTTATTAAATTTAATATTGGAAAAGGTGCAAAATCTCTTTTTTTTTCTTCAAGTAGTGCGCCTTCTATTGGCTTTTTAATTTTTTCATTATTATGGTTACGTATAATAAAACAATTTTGACCATCGTATTTAACTAATTCTATTTGTCCTATTTTATCAATTGTTACTTCAGATGAATATAAATTTGGCTCTTTATAAATCACTTCGTTTAACATATTGAAGTCGGGTACATTTTCAATTGTTGTGTTTATTATTTTTTTGAGAGTTTTTATTTTTTTTAATTTCTTTTCACCTCCTAATCTTTCTATGTAATCACTGACAATATTTTTTGCTTCCATATTAGATTGTTGAGCAGATATAATTGTACAAGACATTATTAATAATAGATAAAATATTTTTCGCATTTCTGGTTTTTTTTACAAAATTAACATATAAATAACTATTGCTATTAGAGATTCTTTTTTTTTTGGCAGCATTGTTCGTATTTTTAAAACATGAAAACAAATTTTTCATTAAGTGGCATTCCTGATTTTTCTTCATTTGATATTCAGAAGAGGGACTATGTTTTATCTATAATTAAAAAACATTTTATTGCTTTTGGCTTTTCACCCATCTCTACAGCATTAATTGAAAAAAGGTCGAATTTATTTGGTAGTTATGGTGAAGATGGTGAAAAATTAATTTTCCAAATACTAAAAAGCGGTGATTATCTTAGTAAAACTAATTGTGACCTAAAAAAGATTACATCTAATGAGCTTTCTGAAAATATTAGTGACAAGGCGCTTAGATACGACTTGACAGTCTCATTTGCAAGATTCTTTTCTCAAAATCAATCAGATATTAATTTACCTTTTAGAAGGTATGAAATTGGTCCTGTTTTTAGAGCAGACAGACCGCAAAAAGGTCGATTGCGTCAATTTACTCAATGTGACGCAGATATTATTGGTAGTAAATCTTTATTATTAGAAGTAGATTTAATAAGCCTTATTGATTCGGTTTTAACTTCTTTGAAGTTGAATAATATGGTTATTAAAATTAGCAATAGAAAAATTTTAGAAGGCATTTTTCAATCTTTGAGTATTAATTTAAATTTTTCACAATTCTCTACGACAATAGATAAATTAGATAAAATAGGTTTAAATAAAGTTTGTGACTTGTTATCATCTCATGGTCTACCTGTTAGTCAGGTAAAATTAATCAAAAATATATTTTCATTTGAAGGTACGTATCAGGACAAGAAAACTTATGTTTTATCTAATTTTAATAATAAAAATTTAAAGCTAGGGTTTGATGAGATTTCATTTATATTTTCTCAAATAGATGCACTTAAGTTAAAAACTCACATAAATTTAGATTTTTCACTAGCAAGAGGTTTAGATTATTACACAGGCTCTATTTTTGAAGTAGTTTCTTCTGATAATAATTTTGGAAGTATATGTGGTGGTGGCAGGTATGATCAGTTAACAGAGAAGTTTAATATAAATAATATCAGTGGAGTAGGTATGTCTTTTGGTCTTGATCGCTTATGTATTTTATTGGATGAATTTAATCTATTTCCTAATAAAATAGCATTTTCATTAGATTATATGTTTATAAATTTTGGAGAAGAAACAGTAAGTTTGTCGCAGTATTATATGCAAAAACTTCGTATGCTTGGTGCATCTGTCGAAATATATCCAGAAGCTGTAAAAATCAATAAGCAATTATCATATGCGAATAAAAGAGGCGTCAAATTTGTAATTATGATTGGAGAAGAGGAGGCTAAGAAACAACAATTGTCTGTTAAGAATATGATAGATGGCAGTCAAGAATTAATTAGTTTTGAAACATTAATTAAAAAAATGGAGTTTGGTGAAAAGAAAAATTAATATAGCTCAATCAAAGCTTAGTTTATTAACAATTTTTAAAATAGCAAAAAGTGATTCTGATATTTATATATCTAAGGAATCCATTAATATAATTAATAAATCTCGAAATTATTTAGAACATAAGGTCAAATCTAATAATAAATTAATTTATGGTGTTAATACAGGCTTTGGATCACTATGTTCTTTTCCAATTAATGAAGATCAAATTGAGGAGCTACAGAGGAATTTAGTTAATTCACATAATGCAGGAGTAGGTGATGTAGTACCAGAATTTATTACTAAATTAATATTGTTACTTAAAATCCGATCTTTATGTTTTGGTTACTCTGGTGTTAGATTGGAAGTGATTGATAGATTAATTAAATTCTATAACAAAAATGCACTGCCAATTATTAAAGAACAAGGATCCTTAGGCGCTTCTGGTGACCTTGCTCCATTAGCAAGTGTTGCTGATATGTTAATTTCTAAATCTTTTAATGCTAAGCATCATCAAACTCCTTTAAAACTATCTTTTAAAGAGGGACTTGCTTTATTAAATGGCACGCAATTCATGTCTGCATATGGACTATATTGTATAGTTGAGGCTCGTAAAATATATCACTTGGCAAATTTAATTGCATCTATTTCTTTAGAATCTTTTTCTTGTAGAAAAGAGTCTTTTGATCCACTTGTTTCTAAAATTAGAAGTCATTTCGGTCAAAAAAATACATCTGAAGAAATTTTAAGAATTCTTAATGGCAGTAAGACTTTTTTTTCAAATGATGAGTATGTACAAGATCCTTACTCATTTAGATGTATTCCTCAAGTTCATGGTGCATCATTAGATGTTATTAATCATGTAGAGTCAATTTTCCAAATTGAAGTCGATTCAGTCACGGATAATCCTTTAGTGTTTTCAGAAGAAGATAGTATTCTTTCTGCTGGAAATTTTCATGGTCAACCATTGGCTATGGCTATGGATTATCTTGCAATTGCTATTTCTGAAATAGGTAGTATTTCAGAAAGAAGAATTTTTAAATTAATTTCTGGTGAACGAGGTTTACCACTATACTTAACGTCTAATCCTGGTCTAAAATCAGGTTCTATGATTACACAGTATACTGCTGCATCAATTGTAAGCCAGAATAAGCAGTATTGTTCTCCATCTTCTGTTGATAGTATTGTTTCTTCTAATGGGCAAGAAGATCATGTAAGTATGGGGGCAAATGCCGCAACAAAATTATATAAAGTGATTACTAATGTTCATACTATTATGGCAATAGAATTGTTTAACGCTATTCAAGCTATGTATTTTAAAAAATCTTTTAAAAACACTTCTGTTACTATAAGTCATTTAATGTCACATATGCAAGATGCGAACTGTTTTCCTAAGCTTGATCAAACAGATGATAATCCTGTACGAAAAGAAATTGACTTAATAAGAGGCTTTGTAAGTGAATTTGATGTATTAAGTTTTTTGAATATTGGTAATTAATTCAGCAAAAAGTACCCTAATAATTGTATATACAGGCATTGCTATTATCATCCACATAATACCACCAATTAATCCTGCTGTCATGGCAATAAAAAATATTTCCAGTGGGTGGGTATTAAATGCTTTAGAATATATTGATGGTTGTACAATAAAATTGTCGATTGATTGAACGGTTCCAAATAATATAAAAGATTTTATAGTTAGCGGTAAAAATAATTCAAGCATTTCAGGCTGATTACTACAGACAGCTCCTAGAACAGTTGTGGTAAATGCAAAACCAATTAATGGTCCAAAATAAGGTATTATATTGATTACAGCTGCAAATACTGCTAATGTCCATGCATGAGGAATTTTTATAATAGACATTCCAATGCCAAATAATACAAATAACAGTAGAGTTTGAGTACATAAACCTATAAAGTATCTTCTAATAAAATAAATAATGGTATTTATTTTTTGTTTTGCATTTGGAATTAACAAGTTGATTGTATTGATTGCTTTTATTTTGAATAAATCTTTATCTCTAATTAAGAAAAAAGAAATAAACAGGATTGAAAAAATTGCAAATAACATATTTCCAAGAATTTCAAACATAGATTGAAACATATTATTTAAGGAAGAAAAATTAAATATCTTATCTAAGCTATTAAAAGAAGTTATTTTATTGTTATTTATTTGATTAACAGTTGTTTCATAAGAATTTAAATTGTCACATTGTATCGACCCAAAAGCCGCATCAATATTAATATTAAAATTGTCATTAATTTCTCTTGTTAAGATACATATAGTATCTTTTAAATCTAGTGAACTAACTTCTATTATTAAAGGTGATAGAATATATCCAAGTATTGTAGTGAAAAATGCAATAGTCATTAAACATATTAAGGCTGCAATATTTTTATTTAACCTGTTATTTTTGAATTTAATATTACATAACCTATTGTTCAAGGGATTAATTGTAATTGATAGTACTATTGAGATAAATAAATAAATAATTAATAATTGTATCTTAGAGATAAGAAAAAGTGACATTACAATTAGACTTAAAATTATAATATTTCCTATTGACTTCTTCATCTTTTTTTATTCATTGCGTATGCTATAATATTTGCTCCCATTTTTAATGCTTCTTGTCTTATATGTGCAGGATCATTATGTACATTTGAATCTTCCCATCCATCTCCAAGGTCTGATTCATATGAGTAAAAGCACACTATTCTTCCATTGTAAATTAAAGCTAAACCTTGTGGCGGATTATTATCATGTTCATGAATTTTTGGCAATCCATTTTCAAAGTTATAAATATTATTATAAATATAGTGATTATGTGGTATTTCAATAAAATCTAGATCTGGAAAGATTTTTTTTATTTCTAATCGTATATATTTATTCATACCGTAATTATCATCAATGTGCAAAAAACCTCCTCCTGTTAAGTAGTTTCTAAGATTTTCTGCCTCACTTTGACTAAATAGCACATTGCCGTGTCCTGTCATATGTATAAAAGGATAGTCAAATAAATTTGGACTATCTGCTTCAATAATTGCATAGTCCGATTGTATATTTGTATTTAGGTGTGTGTTGCAGAAATTGGCTAAGTTTTTTAGTGAACTTGGATTTGCATACCAATCCCCACCACCTTTGTATTTTAAAACTGCTAATTGATAGCTATTTTGAGAGAACCCAATATTCGATAAAATCAAAATAACAATTAAAATTAATGTTTTCATTTACGTTAATAAATTAATCATATTACAACCAACTATTCCTGCAGTTTCAGTTCTTAAAATATTTTGCCCTAAGCTTATGGGAATAATATTTTCAGCATTAGCAAAATTAAGTTCTTTTTTACTAAAGTCACCTTCAGGACCAATAAAAAGACTAATTTTTTTTGGATTTTTAGATTCCAATAGAACTTCTTTAAATATTTTTTTTTCACTTGAATAACAATGTGCTAAATAAGCGTGGCCTACTTGATTTTTAATAGCTTCTTTAAATAATATAGGTTCTGTTAATTGTGGCAGTATATGGTTTTTCGATTGTTTAATTGCTGCAATTAGTATTCTTTGACATCTGTTAAAATTAATTTTTTCTCTTTCTGAGTTTTTGCAAACTAATGGAGAAATAGTATCAACTCCAATTTCTGTAACTTTTTCTAAAAACCACTCAAATCTTGATCTTTTTTTTGGTAGTGAAATAAAAATATGAGTATTAGTTTTTCGATTAAATTTGCTATGTATTGTTAGTTCACTGTAATTAACTAAATCATTTTTTATTGTAGTAATTTTAGCGATGTATATGATTCCTTTTCCCTCAGTTATAAATAATTCATCATTTTCTTTTTTCCTTAAAACACGAATACAATGTAGGCTTTCTTCTTTAGATAATTTTTGAGGTTTTAAAAATATATTTTTTGAATAAAAAAGATTCATTTTATTAGAGAAATATGATTTAGTTTGGTCCACCTAAGCATATTTTATCTAAATTATCTTTCTGGATCACTGAGTGTTCATTGATTGACTTTGATATTTTATTAAAATTTTGATGAAATAGTGAAGCTAGTTTGTGAGCGGTTTTGTTATAATTATCTTTATTTTCCCACGTGTTAATAGGGTTAAGTATTTCATCAGGAACATTTGGGCATTCTGTCAACATGTGTAATCCAAAAATACTATGTTGGATATATTTACTGTTTGTCAGTTTTTGTTCCATAACTGCAGTAATCATAGCTCTTGTGTATTTTAAGCGAATTCTTTCACCAACTCCATATGATCCACCAGACCAACCTGTATTGATAAGCCATACATTGACTTTTTCGGTTTTGATTTTATCTCCTAGCATTTTAGCATATTTAGTTGGATGTAGAGGCATAAATGGTGCTCCAAAACACGCTGAAAATGTTGCTTCAGGCTCTATTATTCCTTCTTCCGTTCCAGCTACTTTTGATGTGTATCCGGATATAAAGTGGTACATTGCTTGGTTGTTTGTTAATTTAGATATTGGAGGTAGTACTCCAAAGGCATCAGCAGTTAGGAAAAATATATTTTTTGGTGATTTTCCAACCGATGGTTCTGCAATATTTTTTATATGAAATATAGGGTAGCTAACTCTAGTGTTTTGTGTTTTAGATGAATCTTTAAAATCTATTTCATTATTCTCTTTGAAACAAATATTTTCTAATAAAGCTCCAGGTTTTATAGCTGCAAAAATATCCGGTTCTGTTTCTGCAGATAAGTTTATGCATTTTGCATAACATCCTCCTTCAAAATTAAATATTGAATTTTTTGCCCATCCGTGTTCATCATCACCAATTAGTTTTCTGCTTGAGTCTGCAGAAAGAGTGGTTTTTCCTGTACCTGAAAGGCCAAAAAAAAGAGAGGTGTCATTTGTATGTCCAATATTAGCAGAACAATGCATTGGTAAAACTGAATTTTCTGTTGGTAAAATATAATTTAGAACTGAAAAAACACCTTTTTTTATTTCACCAGTATATCCAGTTCCTCCTATTATAATAGTTTTGTCTTCAAAATTAATGATAGAAAAATTATCTTTATTTAGACCGTTTTTTTTTGGCTCATTAATTTTAAAACTTGGTGCACATAATATTGTCCAATCTGTTTTGAAATTATTTATTTCTTGTAAACTTGGCCTTAAAAACATATTGTAACCAAATAGACTTGACCAAGGGTATTCAGTGATCAGTGTAATATTTAATTTATATTCTAAGTCAGCGCAAGCATAAGAATGCCTTCCAAAAATAGTTTTTTTACTTAAGTGGTCAATTATCCCTTCTTTTAGTTTTAGATAAAATTTATTTTCTATTGGTTGATTTATAATCCCCCAATCAACAGTATTTTTAGTAATAGAATCTCTTACAATAAAACGATCTTTAGGCGCTCTTCCTGTAAATTTTCCAGTATCAATGGCAAGAACATTATTATTGGATAAATGCCCCATTTTCATGTCTAAAGATTCCCTAATAAGTTCTTCTGGTTTTAGATCCCAAAGTATATTAGGATGATTTTGAAAAAAATCTTCTATGTCAACCGGCTTTTTTGTTCCAATTGTATTCATGTTTATCAAGATTATTAGATCTTAAATTATTTTATTTTTACTTTTTTGTAATTTTCTAAGTCAGTAATATAATCTTCTGAGTATATAAAAAAATCACGTTGGATATTTTTTGATTTAAAGACTTTATTAATAGATAGCATTTGATCTGTGTTGATGCATAGTCTTTGAAGATACATTTTTATAATATTTAGTTTTTTTTCATCTTCAGATTGATTATTCATAGATTCAATAATTTTCTCCAATTGGTAATCGTCCATGACATAGTTGCAATCATTTGCAACCATATCAGATGGCATAAAAAGTGCAATACTAAAATATAACAATAGTTTTTTCATCTTGATTAAGATTTAAAAATTAACATCTAACTAATTTATGTAATTATTTCATTTAGTTGTCAAATAAAATTATTATTTTTTTAAAAATTATGAAAAGAGTATTATTATTAGGTGTAGGAAGATCTACACACACACTTATTAAGTATTTAGTAGAGTATCAAAATGAACTCAATATTCAAATATTTATTGCGGATCAAAAAAAAAATGATTTTATTGTTCCTTTTATTGACCAGAATCTTTGTTCGTTTGTTTCATTAGATGTTAACAATGATCAAAATCGTAGAGATATAATATCTCAATCAGATTTAGTAATATCTATGCTACCTCCTCAGTTTCACTTTTTGGTAGCAAAAGATTGTATTTTTTTTAAAAAAAATTTAATTACCGCCTCTTATGTTTCAAATGAAATTCAACAATTAGATAATGAAGCCAAAAAAGCTAATATTTTAATTTTAAACGAAATAGGACTTGATCCAGGTATCGATCATCTTTCTGCTATGGAAGTTATCGACAAATTAAAGAAAGAAGGTGCTGAAATTAAGACTTTTAAGTCGTTCTGTGGGGGATTAATAGCTCCAGAATATGACAATAACCCTTGGGGTTATAAATTTACATGGAATCCTAAGAATGTTATTTTAGCTGGATCTTCGGGTGCTACTTATTTAAAAAATGGGTTAATTAAGAAATTAAGCTATAAAGAAGTTTTTACTCATATTGAAAAGGTTAGAATTCCTCACTTTGGAGAATTTGAATCTTATGCCAATAGAGATTCCTTACACTATCAATCTAAATATAATTTATTAAATGCTGATACTATTGTAAGAGGAACATTGCGAAAAAAAGGATTTTCACAAGCTTGGAATATATTTGTTCAACTAGGAATGACATCTGAAAAAAATACAAAAATTGTTTCTAAGGATAAATTTTTAAAATATCTAAAAGGTTTAAGTAATAAAGAATTAAATCTTAAAATGGAGTATTTAAACTTATTCAATAGCCAGATTTCTAATTATAATAGTCCATCTGAGTATTTGTTATCTGTTTTAAAAGACAAGTGGGCACTAGAGCCTGATGATAAAGATATGATTGTTATGCAGCATCAATTTGGTTATGAAATAAATAGTAATTATAAAAAAATGAATTTATCAATGGTCGTTCAAGGTGATGATAGCATTCAAACCGGTATGGCTAAAACTGTTGGGCTGCCTGTTTTTTTTGCTTGTAAGTTGATTCTTGAAGATAAAATTTCTCTAAAAGGTGTTCGAATACCTATATATGAAGAAATTTATCAACCAATTTTAAAAAATTTAGAAAAAGAGGGCATAGAATTTATTAAAAGTTAATTAACATGGGGCAGGAATGAATATGTTTTAGCATATTCCATCATCTGCGTTGTAAAATCGTCAGGGTAATTAATTTTTACATCATTAATTTCTCCATTGCTATTTGTTATTAAAGTGTACTTTGGGTTAATAAAACCTCCATATGGTGCACTATTAAATTGCTTAGATCTTTCTAATACCTCTTTGTGTATGTCTAAATCAACCTGTACACCATAATCTTCAACTAAAGCTTGTCCTGCTTCAAAATCTCCTTCAGATGTAATACGTTGGATTTCTCGTAATAACTGACCAAAAATATTTTGCAATTTTTTGTAATCATTAACAACAAAGAATGTTTTTTCATTTTTAGTCTTTTTTTCAATGACATTATCAGATAGTCCTTTTTTATAAGCCCAGGATGAGACAAGTTGTCTGTTTCTCATATGGTCTTGCTCAATATTTTGCCCTACTTCAATCCTCCTCAATTGAAGCATTAATCCATTCCGGATGTAGGATTCATATTCTGCTTTACCGCATTCTAGAGATTCCATTAATCCAATCTCTACCAGTTTATCATTCATAATATAATATAATGCAACCAAGTCAGCTCTAGCTTCTTCTAATGTTGATTTATAGTTTTTTAATGTTTCTTTTGGTGTTCCAACTCCTTCATTTATTTTTCCTGAAGCATGACCAACAACCTCATGTAATAGTGTTCCCAGTTTATCAGCAGTCTCTCCATATTTTTGTGCACGATCAATTTCTTCCTGTGAATAACAAAATTCATTTAAGAAACCTGATCCGGTAGCGGCTCCACTATATGCTGCAATTAAATTTCCCAGACTTACAGATTTGGAGCCCTGTTCTGTCCGAATCCAATTATTGTTCGGCAAATTTACTCCAATTGGTGAAGAAGGTGATGCGTCACCTGATTCCATAGCGACAGTAACAACTTTATAACTTACTCCAACCACATTTTCTTTTTTGTGTTCATTCATAATACTAGAGTTGTCTTCAAACCACTGTACGTATTCATTAATCACTTCTGTTGTTTTTGAGGCTTCCATGTCTTTAATCTGTACAATTGACTCATAAGCACCTTTTCTTCCTGCAGCATCTCCATATACTTCTACAAAACCATTAATCCAGTCTATATCTGTTTGTGTTTTAACCCATTGCACACAGTACTGATCCCATTTTTTTATATCTCCAGTTGTATAGTATTCGATTAGTAATTCAAAAGATTTTTTTTGTTCCTCATTCTCTGCTACATCTTTCGCTTTTTCAATCCAATAAATCATTTCTTGTAAAGCATCACTATACATGCCACCTATTTTGTAGGTTTGTTCATAAATATTGCCTTCATTATCTTTATTAAGTTTAGAATTCAAACCATATTCTGGAGCCCTATCTTCAATCCCTCTTTGATAAAATGTGTTAACATCATTTTCAGTAATGTTAGGAGCGTAGTAATTATTTGCAGAATTAAGTATTATATCTATGCCAGCGTCTCTATTAACTCTCTTAGAATCTTTTTTGGAATTAAAAATAATATCATCTAAATCTCTCGCAAGATCCATTTTGTCTTCGCCTTCTAATAAAGGAAAGGCATAGTCTTGGGATGAGTTAGTTTCATTAATTAATTCATTAATAAAATACTCAGATGAAAATTTTGGTTCCATTTTTTTAGATGCATAGTGGTGGTGAATTCCCCCTGAGAACCATACTCTTTTTGTATATTCCATAAAATAATTAAATTCTTCAGTTTCTCTATCTCCTGGATAATTGGAAACTATAGTTTCCAATGTTCTTCGAACTCTTAAATTGTGTCTGTAATTTTGGTCAAATATTATATCTCGACCACTCAAAGATGCTTGTGATAAAAAATAAATTAATTTCTTTTGCCTTAATTCAAGATTTTCAAACCCTGGCACTTTGTACCTAATCATTTTTAAATCCGCAAATTGTTCAGTTAGATACTGAAATTTATCTTGTTTTTCGCTGTTTATGTTATTGCATGATAAAAAGAATAACATCGTAAGAGAGTATATGAGTATTTTATGTGTTTTCAATTTTTATTATTTTAAAAGTTATATAACTATAAAGAATCTTTTTTACATTCTTTTTTATATCTATTTTTTTTATTTTCCCATGTACAAGTACTGCCAGCTTCTCCATCTACGTTATAAGACTTGCATTTTTTCATATTGTTATAATTGTTTTTTTTTGAACAACTTCCTATCCAGTTGCCAATTAATAGACCAAGTACTAGAAATGATATACATAAAGCAAGGACTGAGTAATTGTTATTTAATGGCATGTTATTGGTCATAAATGATTTATTTAGTGATTCAGAAAAAATATAAATATACTTGAAATTTATCTTTTTAATTAGTCTTTGTTTCTAAAATAATGTTGCGTTCTTCTAGATATTGAATAATGAAATTATAGCACTCATGTTTTTGACCAATAATTTCAGGAGGAAATATGCCATAATCCGTAAATAAATTATTGATCACTAGATTAACTCCAGCTGTACATGTGTATCCTGTAGTTCTTGCCATAGATGTAGTGTCAGTGGAATGATCGTATTCGTCATATAGGTCAATCTGAACTTTTTTATTTTTATCGTTCATTATTATTCGCATCACAGTAAACTCTTGTTCTTTATCTTTTAAAAACCATTTTTCTTTTAAAATATCAGCAGTTATTTCAAGAGGTGTGTAGTTTTGATTATTCACTGTTCTTATTTTTTGATCAAAGAACCCTATGTCTTTAAGTAATTGTATTTTTTGCACATGTCCAGGGTATCTTAGAGTTTTTTCTATCATGTTTGGTACATGAGACATTGTGTATAATAAACTTCTCAGTCCATCGGTGTTAAATGCTTCTAAGTCGCCTGTTTGATCAAAGGATATTGTTTCTAATTCAGTTAGTGCTTCTTTAGTAACTATTTTACTATTTGCAAATATTCTAGCTGGTCTAATGTATTCTTCAATTACATCAATAGGAGAGAAAGGTGCTTTATACTCAAATGGTAATTCTTTTTTTTTAGGTAGTCCACCAACATAGCATTCATAGCTATCAATATCCATAGTTTGATCGTAATGTCCAAATAAGATATTGCCTAAGCCAGGAGCTACGCCAAAATCTACCAATGCAGTTACTTTATTTTTAATTGCTAAATCATTTAATTCAAGCGCATTTTCTGGAAAAAAGGATATGTCAACAACGTGCTTTTTTGCTTGTATAATAGTTTTTAAAGTTTGAAAGCCCATAAAGCCTGGTACAGCGCATACAACTACATCATATGGTTTGATTAGTTTTTGTATTTTTTCTAAATCTGATAGGTTTTGAGTAATAATTTGTAGACGTTGATTTTTTTTCTTTAGTTTTTGTAGTAAAATTTTATTAATATCGACTACAGTGACAGAGCAATTCTTAGATAAGTCATGCGCCATTGCACTACCGACTCTTCCGCCACCTAAAATAATGATTTGTTTCATGCTATGTTGTAGTTGCAATTTTATTATGAATTACATTAAATCCATAAAACATAATTAAAGAATATGTGATATTTGATAGCAACGTGTTGGTGAAAAATGGGATTGCTAGTGTGTAACATTCAATTAATCCAATTATATTTTTGGGATATAAAGATGAAAATAGAAAAACATTAAAATTTGTAATTAAAAAAAATAGTAAACTACCTAAAAAAGCAATATTGATAATTCTTAATCCAGTTTGTTTTTCTTTTAAATAAGATCCTAAAAAAACCATGATTACAAAACTTATGTAAACAGACGGGACTAAACTGTAGCCTAACATTAAGTCAGACATCAACATAATACACATTGGAATTGTGATAGCTAGTTTTTTATCTTTTAAAAATGCTCCTCCAAAAATCGCAATAGCACCTAGCGCAGTAAAATTAGGAGGGTGTGGAATAATACGTGTAATAACACCTAATAATATAAAACTAATTATTAAGATATTTCTTCTGTTTAGCATATTTAAATATTGATCATTTTTTTCAAATTTATTAAAAATTATGCAATCCTATTTTATATTTTTTTGTTTTGTATTTTTTAAAAACCAATTTCAAATAAAATTATATCACATTATATGATTATATTTATATAACTATACTAATTTTTAATTGACGTAAAATTTATGAATTTAAATTATTTTCTAACTATATTTTTTTTCTCATTTTCGTGTGTTTTTGCACAAAACAACGATGAAATAACAAATGCATTATTAATTAACTGTGAATCTCCGGTATCTTCAACTACCATTGGTGCCAATTCAGATCAAACTCAATTAACAGAATGGGGTGTGAATGATTGCGGAACATCTGTTGACGATTCCGCAGGTGTTTGGTATTATATCGAGGGTGATGATGCTGATTACGTGCTTCGTATGTGTGGATCTTCTTTTGACACTAAACTGCATGTTTTTCAAGATGATGGATTTAATATTTCGTGCGTTACAGGTAACGATGATGGATATGTGTGTGAAGAGGATGAAAGTAGCTATTTACATTCTGAAGTCTCATTTTACGCTAGTTCAAATTATGACTATTATATATATGTAAGTGGCTATGGAAGTTATGAGGGCGATTTTGTATTAACTCTTTACTGTAATATACAAGGTTGTACAGATCCTTCTGCTGAAAATTATTGTGATTATTGTTTGCTTGATGATGAATCTTGCCAATATACTACTGGATGTATGGATATTGCTGCTTTAAATTTTAGTGAAGATAATGATATTTCAGATCCTGAATCATGTGAGTATCCAAGTGATTGTAATGATGATCAACAGTTAATTATGATTGACATAATAATTGGTTCTTGGTCAAGCGAAATAACATGGGAAATTCTGAACACATCTGATTCTCTTACAACTCAATTGGTGGCAAATAGCCCGCCTCTAAATTCATATTATTCAGATTATCAAATTTATACAACTTATGTTTGTTTAGATTTTGAAAATACATATACTTTTAATTCGTATGATTCTTATGGTGATGGCTGGAACGATGGTGGCTTGTATGAGTTAAGTATGTGCGATGGGGGAGTAATACTTGCTAATAACAATGAAACTGCTCCGGGCGGTTATGGTCAGGTAGAAGATATATTTATTGGTTCAGAAAATTGTGATTTGTATGGTTGTATGGATGAAGCAGCTTGTAATTATGATGGTACTGCTCAATATGAATCTAATTGTTTATATCCTCCTCAATACTATGATTGCATAGGAAATTGTATAAATGATTTAAATGCAAATGGAATTTGTGATGAATTAGATCTATATGGTTGTACTGATTCAGAAGTTATTAACTTTAACCCTGAAGCTACTTTTGATGATGGATCTTGCTTATATTCTTTAGAATGTTCGGAAGATGAAATTCAAATAGATGTATTGATTAATACAGATCCATATCCATATGAAACCTCGTTTACTATTAATGATAATCAAGGAGTATTATGGGCTACAGAAAATGAGGTTTTTCAGGATTCTTACACTGCTTATCCTTTTCAATACTGTTTACCAATCGATGGATGTTATGTTTTTAATTTATATGATAGTTATGGCGATGGGCTTTTTTCTAGTGGAGGTGCTCAGGTTTTTTATCAAGATAATCTTGTTTTAGAAAACCCAAATTTCAATTATAATAGTTCTATAACGATGAACTGTCCACCTGGTTATGATTGTAATACTGCTATTGAAATAGGCGTTGGAAATTATGTAACAGAGACAAGTGATTATTGGTATGTATTTACTCCCGAATCTAATGGTCAATATGATATCAATACATGTTCATCTAATTGCAATACAATAATATATGTATATGATTATTGCACTGGTCTTTTGCCAACAGAGGCAAATGATGCTACAATATATTATAACGATGATCTATGTGGAGTTCAATCTCAGGTATTCCCATTAATGTCAGCTGGTGAAACTTATTATATTAGAATCAAAGCCGACTGCAATAATATTGATTGGGAGTTAAACTATGTAGGTCCCGTTTCAGGATGTATAGATCCATCTGCATGTAATTTTAATCCTATTGCAGAGATAGATGATAATTCATGTATTTACCCAGGAAATCCTGATTGTGTAAATGGTCCTGATCTTCTTGTTATGCCTTTTGAAAATAGTATGTATTTACAAAACTATAGTAACGAAGATGGTTGTGCAATTGAAGAAGGTTGTCTTACTGGTTACGGAGATAGGTCCATCATTAGATTCGATACTTGGATTAAAAACGTAGGTAATTTAGATTATTTTATTGGTTCTGTTTCGGATAATGAAGAAACTAGTCAATTTGAGTGGGATGAATGTCATAATCACTGGCATTACAAAGGATATGCTGAATATGTTTTATTTGATTCTGATGGTCAAATTCTTCCTGTTGGGTTTAAAAATGGTTTTTGTGTTATGGATTTAGAGTGTAGTGGTGATGAAGAATTAGGAGTTCCTGCCGGAAATTATACATATGGATGTAGTATAATGGGTATTTCAGCTGGTTGTGGTGACATCTATGGATCTGGTCTTTCGTGTCAGTGGATTGATATTACTAATGTGCCTGATGGTGAATATACTTTTGTGGTTAGGACTAATTGGGATCAAGATCCAGATGCTTTAGGAAACATAGAGCTTAGTTATGAAAATAATTGGGAACAAACATGTATTGGAGTATTTACAAATGATGATGGAACTAAAGGTTATTATATGGCTATAGATATTGATAGTGATGGTGTTTCTAATATAAATGATCCTGATGTGGATGGTGATGGTATTATGAATAGTTCTGATGATGATATTGATGGTGATGGATTATTAAATGATGTGGACAACCTAGCGTATGGTTTATCTGATTGCCCTGTGTATACTGATTGTTTTGGGGTCGAATTTGGAAATGCTCAGTATGATTGTAACGGTATTTGTGGAGGCGAATCAATGCCTGGAGATTTAAATTTAGATACTTCTTTGGATATATATGATCTTGAAGAATATTCTTTAAATATTGTTGCAGAAGATATAGATGCCAATTCTTGCAACGATTTAGATATGGATGGTAATATAACTGTTACCGATGTTGCATTACTTGTTAATTGTATAGAAAATTCAGAAGAAATTACAAGAGATAATCAGTCAGAACCATGTGAGTTTGGATTGGAAATTACTAATCCAAATGATACTGTTACTTTTAGCATTGGAGAGCTTAACTTAGAAGATGGCTACGTTGACATTCATATTTTAAACCCAAATAATGAAGTTTTAGGTTATCAATTTATAATGGGAAATATTTCAATTTCATCTATTGAAAATTTAGTTTCTGATTATCAGGTTGATATTAATTTTAATCCAGCAGGAATGGTTTTGGGTATTTCTTATCAGGATTCACTAATTATGAAGAATTATGAGCCAGCTCCATTATGTAGAATTTATTACTCATCTATAGAGTCAAATACTTGTATTGAATCTATAATTGATGTTGTTAATCAAGATTATGAAAATGTTATTATGATTAATGACACTGAATCATGTCAAGGTATAAATGTGGTTAATTATGACGGAATTTCTATTGCTATGTATCCAAATCCTGCATCTTACCAGGTTGCTTTGAAGCTTGAATTGAATAATAATTCCGACGTCTCAATTTCGATAAATAATGTTCTTGGTCAATCTTTGATGAAAGAGAATGACTACATGAAAGACTTATATAAAGAAATTGATATAAGTACGTATGGTAGTGGTGTTTACTTTGTCAATATTATGATAAATGACCAATTATTTGTCAAGCAACTTGTTATAGAATAAATTAAAATGAAAAAAAACACACTTTACTTATTGCTGTATATCTTTAGTATAACAATCTCTCAAACTACTCACACTATAAACGCAGGTTCTTATTACTACAACCCTAGCCAACTTACTATAAACGCCGGTGATATAGTACAATGGATAAATGACGGAGGTTTGCACGATGTTAACGGTGATATTAACTCTGTAAATAATGTCTCTTTTAATAACCCTGAATCGTTCAATTCTTCACCAATTAGTACCGTAGGTGCAGTGATTTATACTCATGAATTCATGATCCCTGGAACATATAATTATGATTGTTCTGTTGGAAGTCATGCGATAAATGGCATGACAGGAACAATAATTGTTCAACCCCCTTGTGAATTGGATTTAGTGTTTACAGCTAGTAATGCTACTATAGCTATTCAAGAATCGAATTTTGAAAATATAGTAATTCAAACTCCAACTGCAACAATTCCACTTACTGAAATAGATTGTCCAATGTGGATTGGTGTAATTTCTGATTCTAATCCTAATAACTTTTTTGGTTATACTCAGTGGAACAGTTCGGCTAATATTGGTCTTGCTGCGTGGGGGGATGATTCAACAACTTCTGAGATAGATGGTTTCATGGAGGGCGAATCCTATTATTTTGCCTTATGTATTAATGGCCTCACTACGATTTATTCAGACTATTCAACAGTAGTTATGTCTAATGACCCTCCTTTTACAAGTACTTATACTACTAATGGTTTTGCGTCTCTTGAGAGCGTCATATTTGATGCGTGGGATATTGACTCTAACTTATCTTCTTGTTTTTCTACTGATTTAAGTGATCATGAACAGAAAAAATCTTTAATAAAAGAGTTCGATTTATATGGCAGAGAAATTAAATCTAGCTCACATGCTGGCTTTAGTGTTCAGATCTTTAGTGACCAAACATTTATTAAAAAATATAGATTTTAAAATTGCGCTATCTTATCTGATACATATGTCCCAGAAAACAATTTTTCTTTCACTTCTTTGAAAGCATTTATTGTAACTTTTACATCATCATTAGTATGTGTCGCAGTTGGAATTAATCTTAACATTATTACTCCTTTTGGTACAACAGGATACGTCACTATTGAGCAAAAGATACCATAATTTTCTCTTAAGTCCACAGTTAAATTAGTTGCTTCACCAACTCCACCTGATAAAAATACTGGTGTGACGCAACTTTGAGTGTCACCTAAATTAAATCCATTTTCTCTCAAGCCATTTTGAAGTTGATCAGTGATAGCCCACAGCTTTTTCTTCAAGCTATTATCTCTTCTAATTATTTCTAGTCTTTTTAATGCACCTACAACAATTGGCATCGGTAGTGATTTTGCAAAAATTTGAGAACGGGTATTATACTTAAGATATTCAATAACATCTTTATTAGAGCTAATAAATGCACCAATACTAGCAAAGCTTTTTGCAAATGTTCCGAAATATACATCTATCTGATCTTGAACGCCAAAGTGTTCTCCTGTTCCAATACCGTTATGTCCCATTGTTCCAACACCGTGTGCGTCATCAACAAATAATCTAAAAGAAAATTCTTGTTTAAGCGCACATATTTCTTTTAATTTTCCTAAGTCTCCCGCCATGCCAAACACTCCTTCAGTAATAACAAGGATTGATCCACCTGTCTCATTTATGATGTTAGTGGCTCTTTCTAGTTGCTTTTTTAGCTTCTCAATATTATTATGGGGATATTGGTATCTTTTTCCTAAATGTAGTCTTACACCGTCCAAAATGCATGCGTGTGATTCAGAGTCATATACAATTACATCTTGTCTATCAACGAGTGCGTCAATCGCAGAGTGCATGCCTTGATAACCAAAATTTAATAATATTGCATCTTCTTTTTGAGAGAACTCAGCTAATTCTTTTTCTAGTTGCTCATGAAATAATGAATCACCAGACATCATTCGAGAACCCATTGGTGTACCAAGACCGAATTTTTTAGCAGCATCGGCATCTGCTTTACGAACTTCAGGATGATTTGATAATCCAAGATAATTATTAATGCTCCAGCAAATTACTTCTTTATTATTGAAAATCATTTTACTTGCAATTTCTCCTTCAAGTTTTGGAAATGTAAAGTAGCCATGCGCATCTTTAGCATGTTGGCCTAGAGGACCTCGATTTTTTTTAATTTTTTCAAATAAATCCATAAGAAACTTTATTGAATTATCGCAAAAATACGATTTTAATAATAATTAAGTTATTAATAATAGTATTAGCTAATTATATTATATTTGCTCTCATGAGGTTTTTTTGCATAATATCATCTATTTTTTTCTTTTTTTCTTGTAGTGAGTATCAAAAAGTTTTAAAAAGTGACAATATAGAGTATAAATATACTAAGGCGCTAGAATATTATAATACTGCAGATTACCTAAAATCTTTACAATTGTTAGAAACTGTTTTGACTAATTTTAATGATCGTCAAAAATCAGAAGAAGTTTATTACCATTATATATATGCCACTTTTTATATCAAAGATTATGTTTCTGCGGCATATCATTTTAATAATTTTGCCTTAAAATTTCCTTCCTCATCTAAAAAAGAAGAAATGTCCTATATGTCTGCATACTGCTACTATCTACAAGCTCCCAGATATAATTTAGATCAAACTAATACATACGATGCAATAATCAAACTAGAAGCGTTCATTGATAGTTATCCTAATAGTAGTAGAATAAAAGATGCAACACAACTTATTATTAATTTAAATTTAAAACTTGAAAAAAAAGAGTTTGAAATTGTAAAACTATACTTTGACACAGGAAAGTATATGGCTTCGATTACCTCTGTTGATGATTTTTTAAATCGTTTTCCAGAGACATTAAATAAAGAAGATGTGTTTTTTATTCAAACACAATCTTATTATGAATTAGGAGTTAATAGTGTAGAAGAAAAGAAAGCTCAAAGAATAAAAGATGCTATATTTGCATGTAATAATTTTTTGTTAGCTTTTCCTTCGGGGAATTATGCTCAGGAAATAGAGTCTATTTATGAAAAATTAAAAGAAATACAAAATGGATTATAAAAAAACAAATGCAGCGAGAACAACTGTTTCTCGTGATCTTCAAGATTTAGCTAATAGTGTTGGCGGTAATGTTTATGAATTAATATCAATTTTACAACAAAGATCTAATCAAATTGGAGTTGAAATTAAGGAAGAGTTACTTGCAAAGCTTGATGAATTTGCTACACACTCTGATACTTTAGAGGAAGTTTTTGAGAACCAAGAACAAACGGAAATCTCTAGATTTTATGAAAGATTACCTAAGGCTACCTTAATTGCTATTCAAGAATTAATGGATGATCAAATCTATGTTAGGGAAAAAGTTAAAAAAGAATCTCTAGACTTAAATACTGAAGATTCATTAATTGATTTAAGTGATGAAAATCAAGAAGTTATTGATGATGAAAAATCAGATTCAAGTGCAGTGAAATCGGAAGAAGCCGATAGCTAAATCTATATACTTTATTCTTCAATTTTATGAAAAAAAATGATTCTCAGTCTGTTTTCTTTGGGAAAAAAATATTGATTGGAGTCACGGGTAGTATTGCAGCCTATAAAATACCTGAGTTGGTTAGGTTATTTGTAAAAAATGGAGCTGAGGTGAAAATTATTTTATCAAATGATGCTTGTAGTTTTGTTAGTCCTTTAGTTTTATCTACACTTTCTAAAAATAAGGTGATTTCAGATTTTGTTACTGAGGACAAAATGGAATGGCATAATCATGTTGAATTAGGTTTATGGGCAGATGTTTTTTTAATAGCACCTGCCACAGCAAATACGTTGTCTAAAATGGCAACAGGGTTGTGTGACAATATTTTGCTTGCAACATTTTTATCATGTACATGCCCGATTTTTTGTTCTCCCGCCATGGATCGAGACATGTATTTAAATAGAGCGAATTCTAAAAACTTAAGTCTTTTAAAAAAACGTAACATATACATTTTTAATGTTGATGAAGGTGAATTAGCTAGTGGTTTGCATGGGTTAGGAAGAATGAAAGATGTTAATTCTTTGTTTTTAGAAATGGCTAATTTTTTTTTACAATCATTGCCTCTTTTTGAAAAGAAAATACTTATTACAGCGGGACCAACATATGAGCAAATCGATCCTGTTCGTTTTATTGGTAATTTTTCTTCAGGTAAAATGGGTTGTGAGTTAGCCAAACAAGCTGCTAATCTTGGTGCCTCTGTTGACTTGATACTAGGTCCTTCTTCAGAAAGTTTAAGTCATCCCAGAATTACCATTTTTAATATTCAAACTGCTCAGCAAATGTTCAAAGCATGTGAGTCTAAATTTATTGATTGTGATATTGCTTTTTTTGCATCTGCTGTTTCAGATTTTAAACCAAGTTCTATAAAAAAGGAAAAAATAAATACAAAATCTATTATTATTGAAACTGAGCCTAATATTGATATTGTAAAAACATTATCATCTGATAAGATAAGTCAATTTATAGTTGGGTTTGCTTTAGAAACTCAAAACGAGGAGTCTAATGCGGTAAAAAAAATGAAGAATAAAAATATGGATTTAATTATTTTAAATTCACTTCGAGACAACCAATCAGGTTTTGGTTTTGATACAAATAAAATTACGATCATAGATAATGATTTAAATATTAAAAAATATCCATTGATGAAGAAAAGTGAAGTTGCAAAAGTTATTTTAGATGAAGTTTTATTTCATAAAAGTGAAATTCATCAATCAAATGCATTATAATATTATGAGATTTTTAGTGATTTTTTGTTTGTTTCCGATACTAGTATTTACACAAGAATTAAATTGTAAGATTAGTATTAACTATTCTTCTATACCTAGTCCTAATAGAGAGATGTTTAATTCTATGCGTCAAAGTATATATGAGTTTATGAATAATACAAACTGGACTAATGATAACTTTGATAATGAAGAGCGCATAGATTGTACAATTTTAATAAGAATAGATCAGCAACTATCTACAGATGAGTATTCGGGTTCAATGTCTATACAATCATCAAGACCTGTATATAAAACACTTTATAACAGTCCTATGTTAAATATTTTAGATAATCAGTTTAGATTTAGATACGTAGAATTTGAAACTCTTGAGTTCAATGAGAATACACATCTTTCTAATTTAACTTCTGTTTTAGCATATTATGCTTACCTAATTATAGGAGTAGATTATGATACCTTTGCATCTAAAGGTGGGGATGTTTTTTTTAAAAAAGCTGAAAAAATTGTTGCAAATGCTCAGTCTGACAATAATGCCTCTGGTTGGAAGTCATTTGAAGGGTTAGCTAACAGATATTGGTTGATAGAAAATTTATTAAGTTCAGATTTTTCAAATATGAGATTATTTAATTATAAGTATCATCGAGAGGGTTTGGATAAATTTACAGAAAAACCAGATTTTGTAAGAGAATATATTGCTGAAGCTATAATGTCTCTTAGAGAGGTGCACAATCAAAGACCTAGGGGATATTTATTACAGATTTTTTTTGATACTAAAACAGATGAAATAGTAAATATTTTTTCGCAAGGAAATTTGATGCAAGTAGATGATCTTATAACTTTATTAAACCAGATGTCAATTACTAATGCTGATAAATGGCAGAAAATTCTAAGTAAACAGTGATTTATGATTAATAAAATACTGATTAGTAATTATGCAATTATCGATCATCTTGAAGTAGATTTTTCACCAGGTTTCACTATTATTACTGGTGAGACAGGTGCGGGTAAGTCAATTATTTTAGGTGCATTGAACTTGTTGTTAGGCAATAGGTTTGATTCTATTAATTTTAAAGAAAAATCTAAAAAAGCAATTATCGAGGGCATCTTTAATATTTCTCACCTCAATCTTCAATTATTTTTTCAAGACCATAATCTCGACTATGATGATAGTCTGATTATTAGAAGAGAATTTTCTGCTGATGGAAAGTCAAGGTCATTTGTCAATGATTCTCCTGTTAAATTAGATTTGCTAAAAAAAATAGGTGTGTATTTAGTTGATATTCATTCTCAACATGAAAATTTATTAATAAACAATGATCAGTTTCAAATTAACCTCATTGATCAATACGCTATTAAAAATTTTCCAGCATTTAAAACAATTAAAAAAAGTTATTCTGATTTATTTCAAGATTTTATTATCGTTAACAACAGAATCCAATCAATAGAAAAACTTTTAAATCAGAGTATTGACTTAGAGTATAAGAAAAAAATAATTGATACAATTAATAAATTAAACTTGGTAGTTGGTGAGAAAAGTAAATTAGAAAGCCAGTATAATAAAATAAAAAATATTCATAAAATTAAAGAGTTTTTTTCAGAAATAATTCTACTATTAGATGACACAGAAACTTCTATTTTAACTCAACTAAATTTAGTTAGTTCAAAATTATTAGAATTAACTCAATATGATTCAAAATTACAGGATTTGTTAGTTAGAATAAAACAGAATGAAATTGATTTAAGAGATATCAATATGGAGTTTCATTCATTGAATCAGGAGTTAAGTATTAATTCTGAAAACATGGAATTCATAGAAGATAGAATTAATAGTATCAATTCTCTTGAAAAAGAATTAAATGTTTTTAGTATTAAAGAAATTTTAAATAAAAGAGATTCCTGGAGTAATGAGATTATTTCATTGGGTAAAATTTCGAATGAAATCGAGATGTTGCAATCAGAAAAAAAATCTATCCATACGCAGATGTCCGATTTGTCTATTCAAATTAACTCTATAAGAAATCAAGCGGCTTCAAAATTAACTCATAAAATAGAGAACGACTTGTTTCAGATAGGTATAAAAAATCCAAGTATTAAATTTGAAATTACAAGGGGAGATCAGTTCTTCTTTAACGGTTCTGATAACATAAGTATATTGTTTTCATCAAATAAAGGTTATGCATTAAAACCATTAGGTCAAATTGCTTCTGGCGGAGAAATTGCTCGTTTAATGTTATGCCTTAAGAAACAGCTTTTTTCAATAAATACTTTTTCAACTATTATTTTTGATGAAATTGATTCTGGTGTTTCGGGTGAAATTGGCAGAAAAATGGGACGTATCTTACAAAATATTGCTATTAATGGTCAGGTTATTTGTATAACACATTTGCCTCAAATTGCATCCATTGGCAAATATCATTACCGTGTTTCTAAAATTGATAACGATGATTCTTCTCAGACTATTATTAGTGAAATTATGTCACATGATAGAGTTTTAGAGATTGCAAGGATGTTAAGTGGCGACGAAGTAAATGATGAGGCTATTGCTAATGCCAAAAAAATGCTAGATATTTGATAAAATTTAAAAACTTATGGGAAATAATTTATTAAAAGGCAAAAAAGGGATAATTTTTGGGGCTTTAGATGAAAAGTCTATTGCTTGGAAGGTCGCAGAAGAAGCAGTTAGCAATGGAGCTGATATTATTTTAACAAATGCTCCAATTGCATTAAGAATGGGTTCTATTCATGAACTAGCAAAAAAATGCAACTCAAAAGTTATTGCTGCTGATGCCACTTCAATTAATGATTTAGAAAACTTATTTAATACAGCCATGGTTGATTTTGACGGAAAAATTGATTTTGTATTACATTCGATAGGGATGTCTGTAAATGTTCGAAAGAAACGTGCTTATACTGATTTGAATTATGATTTTTTAATAAAAGGTTTAGATGTGTCAGCAATTTCTTTTCATAAAATGCTACAGGTAGCCTATAAGTTAAATGCAATTAATGATTATGGGTCAATTTTAGCATTATCATATATTGCTGCTCAGCGAACTTTTCCAGATTATAATGATATGGCTGAAAATAAATCATATTTAGAATCTGTTGCTCGAAGTTTTGGCTATCATTATGGTAAGAATCATAATATTCGAGTTAATACCATTTCACAATCGCCTACATTAACAACTGCAGGAAGTGGCGTGTTAGGTTTTGATGCTTTTTTTGAGTATGCTAATAAGATTTCTCCTATGGGTAATGCGAGTGCAGAGGATTGTGCAAAATATTGCGTGTCTTTATTTTCTGACTATACACGTATGGTTACCATGCAAAATTTGTTTCATGATGGTGGTTTTTCAAGTACTGGTGTTTCTCAGGAAATAATAGATATGATGGAAAAGAAATAAATAACTGAGAGTTTATTTTGTTTTCTTTTTAATAATTATTTTATCATTTTTCAGGTCGATATTTATTTTATCTCCCTCTTTAATTTTTCCAGAAATAATGTATTCAGCTAAAATGTCTTCAATATATTTTTGTATAACACGTTTTAGAGGTCTAGCTCCAAATTTTTCATCAAATCCCTTTTGTGATAGGTATTCTTTTGCTTTTGTTGATAATGTAATCTTGTAATTTAATTTATTAATCCTATTAATGACCTTAGTTAATTCAATTTCAATAATTTGATTAATGTCATTTTGATTTAAATGATTAAATAATATCACATCATCTAATCTGTTTAAAAATTCTGGTGCAAATGCTTTTTGTAACGACTTTTCAATTACACTTTTAGTTTGTTGACCTAGATTTTCTTTGCGTGCTGTTGTACTAAAACCTAATCCTTTGCCAATAGTTTTTAATTTTCGAGTACCTAAATTAGAAGTCATGATAATAATAGTATTTTTAAAATCAATTTTTCGTCCCAGTCCATCTGTCATGATTCCATCATCCATTACCTGAAGTAATAAATTAAAAACATCTGGATGAGCTTTTTCAATTTCATCTAATAAAATAATTGAATATGGTTTTCTTCTCACCTTTTCTGTTAGTTGTCCCCCTTCTTCGTATCCAACATAACCCGGAGGTGCGCCAACGAGTCTTGATATCGCAAACTTCTCCATATACTCACTCATGTCAACTCTGATTAAGTTGTTTTCAGAATCAAATAGATAGTTCGCTAATTCTTTGGCAAGTTGTGTTTTTCCTACACCAGTAGGCCCAAGAAATATAAATGATCCAATGGGTTTATTTGGGTCTTTGAGCCCTGCTCGATTTCTTTGAATTGCAGTGACAATTTTTTTGATTGCTTCATCCTGTCCAATGATTTTATTATTTAAATCGTCTTCCATTTTTGACAATCTCATACTTTCAGTTTGAGCAATTCTTTGAACCGGAATGCCTGTCATCATCGATATTACTTCTGAAACATTGTCTTCTGAAACAATTTCTCTATTTTCTTTTATGCTTTCTTCCCATTTAATTTGTTCTTTAATTAAAATAGATTCTGTTTCTTTTTCTGTATCTCTTAACTTGGCAGCTTCTTCATATTTTTGTTTTTTAACAACCTCTTTTTTTTCTTCTTGAATCAATTGTAATTTATCTTCAAGCTCTACAATTTCTTTAGGAACATTAATATTGGTAATATGAACTCTAGAGCCTGCTTCGTCTAGTGCGTCAATAGCTTTGTCAGGTAGAAAACGATCACTAATATATCGATCTGTTAATGCAACACATGCATTGATTGCATCTTCAGAATATGTCACATTATGATGATCTTCATATCTTTCTTTGATATTGTTTAATATCTGTATAGTTTCAGAAATTGATGTTGGTTCAATTATTACTTTTTGAAATCTTCTCTCAAGAGCCCCGTCTTTTTCAATGTGTTGTCTATATTCATCTAGTGTTGTAGCTCCAATACATTGCAGGTCACCTCTCGCTAGAGCAGGTTTAAACATGTTAGAAGCATCTAAAGATCCTGTAGATCCTCCTGCACCTACGATAGTATGTATTTCGTCAATAAATAGTATAATATTTGGGTTTTTTTCTAATTCACCCATTACAGCTTTCATTCGTTCTTCGAATTGCCCTCTATATTTTGTCCCTGCTACTAATGATGCTAGGTCAAGTGCTATAACTCGCTTATTAAATAATACACGTGACACTTTTTTCTGTATAATTCGAGTAGCTAATCCCTCAGCTATTGCGGATTTTCCTACACCAGGTTCACCAATAAGTAGAGGGTTATTTTTTTTTCTTCTTGAAAGAATCTGTGAAACTCTCTCAATTTCTTTGGTTCTGCCTATAACTGGGTCTAATTTACCATCTTCAGCATATTGTGTCAGGTCTCTACCAAAATTATCTAAAACTGGTGTGTTCGATCTAGTTTTTTTAGAACCAATATTGCCAGAAAACTTTTCACTGCTCTTTGACATTTCTTCACCTTTGTCATGTTCAGAAATCGAAGCTTTTGTATGTTTTTCAGCAAGGTGTTTATCTTGTGATTCGTCTTTTTCTTCTAATTTATTAATAAATAATTCTTTTATTTTTTCGTATGTGATATGATAATTTCTTAAAAATTTTGTTGTTGGATCATCATTGTTTCTCAAAATACATAATAAAAGATGTGTAGTTCCAATCATTCCAGAGTTGAAGACTCGAGCTTCTAAAAACGTTGTTTTTAACGCTTTTTCAGCTTCTTTTTTTAGTGGAATTTGAGCTTTTTTAATAGTGTCATTGCTAGATCTACTGACAGCAAAGTTTTCAATTTCAGTTCGCAAGGTTTCTATATTGACTCCAAGTGAGTTTAATAAATTAATTGCGCTAGAATTTTTTAATCTAATAATACCTAAAATAAAATGTTCTGTTCCAATACAATTATTAGATAAACGTAAAGCTTCATCTCGGCTAAAACCAATAACATCTTTTATATTTGCTGAGAAGTTTTCTTCCATATTAATTTAATATAACATCTATTTTCAAATATAAGATAATATTACATTTTATTCTTATCATTAATTGTCATTATTTTTTTTTAAAAAAGTTTATGATTTATGTTTAAAATTATTCAGAATAACATTATCTTGTATCTAACTATAAAAAACATAAAAAAAACATGTCTGAAAGAGAAAAAATCATCAAAATAAACATTGAAAATGAAATGAAGTCTTCCTACATTGACTATTCAATGAGTGTCATCGTGTCAAGAGCCTTGCCTGATGTGAGGGACGGCTTTAAACCGGTTCATAGAAGAGTTTTGTTTGGAATGTATGAGCTAGGGGTCTTGTCAAATCGTTCGTATAAAAAATCTGCTAGAATTGTTGGAGAGGTTTTAGGTAAGTATCATCCACATGGTGACACTTCTGTTTATGATTCAATGGTCCGTATGGCACAAGATTGGTCATTAAGGTATCAGCTTGTTGATGGACAAGGAAATTTTGGATCCATTGATGGAGATAGTCCAGCTGCTATGAGATATACTGAAGCTAGATTAAGAAAGGTGAGTGAGGAAATGTTATCAGATATTGACAAAGATACAGTTGATTTTCAGTTAAATTTTGATGACACTTTGAATGAACCTACTGTTTTACCAACTCGAATTCCAAATTTACTTGTCAATGGTGCTTCTGGTATAGCTGTTGGGATGGCTACCAATATGCCTCCTCATAATTTAACAGAAGTGGTTGATGGAGTATGTGCATGTATTGATAATCCAGAGATAAGCATTTCAGAATTAATACAATTTATTAAGGCTCCTGACTTCCCAACTGGAGGTATCATTTATGGTTATTCGGGTGTTAAGGATGCTTTAGAAACGGGTAGGGGTAGAGTTGTCATGAGAGCTAAAGTTTCATTCGAAGAAAAAAATGGTAAAGATTTAATTATTGTGAATGAACTACCTTATCAAGTTAATAAGGCAGATATGATAATTAAAACCGCAGATTTAGTTAACTCAAAAAAAATAGAAGGAATTTCAGATATAAGAGATGAATCTGATCGAAATGGGATGAGAATAGTTTATGTTTTAAAAAGAGATGCTATTCCTAATATTGTTTTAAATCAGTTATATAAATATACACAACTTCAAACTTCTTTTAGTGTCAATAATATTGCCTTAGTAAAGGGACGACCAATGTTATTAAATGTAAAACAATTAGTAGAATACTTTATTGAACATAGACATGATGTTGTGGTTAGAAGGACAAAGTATGAATTAAAGCAAGCTGAAAAGAGAGCTCATATTTTAGAAGGACTATTGATTGCTTTGGATAATCTGGACGAGGTTATTAGTTTAATTCGAAATTCAAAAACACCTGAAGAGGCAAAAAATGGGTTGATCTCAAAATTTGAATTGACAGAAATTCAGAGTAAGGCCATCTTAGATTTAAGATTACAAAAATTAACTGGTTTAGAAGTTACTAAACTTAAGGACGAACATGCAGAATTAATGAAGTTAATTTCTGATTTAAAAACTTTATTATCAGATAAAGTTTTGAGGATGAACATCATTAAAGATGAATTATTAGAAGTTAAAGAAAAGTATGCTGATAATAGAAGAACAACTATTGATTACGCGGGTGGTGATCTAACAATAGAAGATATGATTCCTGATGAAAAAGTGGTAATTACTATTTCACATTTTGGGTATGTTAAAAGAACGCCATTGTCTGAATATCGTATTCAAAATAGAGGAGGTGTTGGGCACAGAGGAGTTACTACTAGAGATGATGATTTTGTTGAACACATTTTTGTTGCAACAAATCATAACTATATGTTATTTTTTACACAAGCTGGAAAATGTTTTTGGATGAGAGTGTATCAAATACCAGAAGGATCAAAAACATCAAAAGGCAGAGCTATTCAAAACTTAATCAATTTGCCATCTGATGACAAGGTTATGGCTTATTTGAATGTGAAAGATCTTAAAGATCAGGATTATTTGAATAATCATTATGTTATTATGTGTACTGCTAAGGGTATTGTTAAGAAAACATGCTTAGAAGCATATTCTAGACCAAGACAAAATGGAATTAATGCAATTGGTATTAGAGAAGGTGATAGTTTGTTAGAAGCAAAATTAACAAATGGAGATAGTGATGTAATGATCGCAGCTAATTCTGGTAAAGCAATTAGATTTCACGAGTCAAAAGTTCGATCAATGGGAAGAGGTGCATCTGGTGTAAGAGGTATTATGTTATCAGATAAAGATAGTGTCGTTGGCATGATATGTGTAAATAATTTAGAGTCTCATGTATTAGTTGTGTCTGAGAATGGCTATGGTAAAAGGTCTGACATAGATTCATATAGAGTAACTAATAGAGGAGGAAAAGGTGTTAAAACAATTAATATCACATCTAAAACAGGGAAGTTGATTGCTATAAAAAATGTAATTGACGAAGATGGTTTGATGATTATTAATAAAAGTGGCGTAATGATTAGAATGAAGGTGGAGTCAATGCGTGTAATGGGGCGTGCTACACAAGGAGTTAAGTTAATTAACTTGAAGGATTCCGATCAAATATCATCTGTAGCCAAGGTTGAGATTAGTAGTGATGATGAGACAGAAGACATTAATTCAAATGAGGAAGAAAATATAAATCAAATAATTAATAATTCCTCTAATGAATCAGATGAAAATAGCCCTGATTCATCACATCATTCTGATGATATACAGGCAGGTGATGTTGTTAATTAGAACACTAAATTTATTTATTAAAATTATTTATGATGAAAAATATTGTATTCTTAATTACTATGGTGTTTTGCTGTAGTCTTTTTGGTCAAAAAACAGATGTTACTAACTCATTATTATATTATGAAGATTTTTTAAAAAAACAAGATGTGAATGATTTATATAATGCACGTGAAGCAAGTGATCAAGCAACAATAAAAATTGACAAAGGAGCTGTATTAAAGTCGAAGCAATTATCAAAGTATTTTCATAGTAGGGGGAGTATTTACTTATCATTATTTGAAAAAACATGGTTTGATGATGGAGTCACTGTAGATTTTGATTTTTTATCTATTGCATCTATTTCATTTACTCAGGATATTGAAAATGAAGGAAATAATTCTAAAGAATCCAATTCAAAATTACAAAGATGTGCATTGTTATATCAAGATGCAGGCTATTCTGAATATGAAAATAAAAATTATGTATCTTCAGAAGATAAATTCGCTAGGGCGGTTGGTATAAATACAACTTTGTCTATTAACTTAATAGATACACTCAATATGTTTTATGCTGCTGTAACATCTTTTCTTGCAGAAGATTTTGATAAGTGTATTAATTGGTCTAATAAGCTGATAGTTGTAAATCCTTTAGAAGAAAAATATCATTTGAGGTTAATTGCTTCATATAAAGAAAAAGGTGATATAGAAGGTCAAATTGAGGCTATTAATAATGCAAGAAAAAGTATCCCCAATTCGAAGAATATTATATTAGAAGAAGTTAATTACTATATCTCAATTGAGAATAATGAACTTTTATTAAAAAGTTTGGATAAAGCTGTTAATTCTGATCCAGAAAACCCGATTCTTCATGCTGTTTTAGGTCAGACTTATAGTAGTTTGGGAGACTATACAAAAGCAAAATTATCTTACGAGAGAGTACTGGAAATTGATCCGGATTATGTGGACGCACACAACAATATAGCTGCTATCTACCTTGAGGAAGCTAATACGTTTATAGAACAAAAAGATGCATTGCCACTAAGTGCTTCATCAAAAAAGTATAATAGTTTGTCAAGTAAAATAAAGACACTTAGATTGAAGGCATTACCTTATTTAGAAAAAGTGCTTTTTTTACAGCCTACTGACGAATCTATAATTGAAACACTGAAGCAGATTTATTATCAGTTAGAGATGGATAAAAAAAGTATGGCAATGAAAAAATTAATGGGTTTATCTGACGAACAAAAAGTAACTTTTGTTGAAGAATTTTTCTTAAAAGGTGGAGGTAACAGCCCTCAAGATTAAATTTAGCTCTCTTGAATTTTATTTAATTTTTCTTCAATTTTTTGTGATATGCTATCAGCATCCATTAGAGATTGACAACAAAGATGATCAAGATTTTCTTTAATGAATTTTAATAAATCTACTAATTCTTGTATTTTCTCTTTTTCAGTCATCTTTTTTTTTTGCTAATATAAAAACTATTTTTCTTGTTTAATAATTATGGTTTTTTTAGTTAAAATTTATTAAATTTAAACGCCCACGTAGGATATGTTTGAGAAATTAACACCAATATTATTTACTTTTTGTTTGTTATAGCTAAGGCGGGTCTGGTCTAGTTTAGATTGCAGAATTACTGAATTATAACAACTGAGTTATCGTATCTTTTTGAATTTCTTTTAAACTCTTATGTGGGTTTTTATTTTACAAGAGATACTTTTCCTATATATTCTTTCGATTCTCCCGTTATTGTCAAAAATGTTACTCTATAGGAATAAACATCTTGTGTAACTATATTATTTTGATATGTTCCATCCCATCCTGTTTGATAATCATTTGTTGAAAACAATAGTTTACCCCATCTATCATAAATTAACATTTCATAAGAATCTTCAATAAAACCGTTAATAACAGGCTGAAATACTTCATTTATATCATCTTGATTGATAGTAAAGATATTAGGTATATAGGCTTCAGTATTACTATAAATATGAATTATTTGACATGTTTCAGATGTACATCCGTTGTTATCTTCTATTGTTAAACAGACAGTATATTGTCCATCTTGTTCGTATATGTGAGATGGATTTTGAAGATTTGACATATTGCCATCATCAAAATCCCAATACCAATTTATTATAGATGCCTCATAATTTGAAAAATCTGTAAAATCAACTAATTGTAGTATCTCAGTATTATATGTTGATGTTTCAAATTCAGCAATTGGATCATCCCAGGTTTGTACTAGAACTTCTTCTGAAATAATTTCACAACCATTAATATCGTATGCACTAACAGTTATTAATCCGTCCCATTGTTCAAAATTTTCATATTGAAAGTACCATTGATCATTTTCATTCCATATAAATGATGTTACTTCTCCCCAGGATGTTGTAACTAAACCTTGCAGTGTTCCTGTGCCTCCGTCTGCATTAAAATCAATATATGCATTATTGAAACAATCCATGTCGTTAAAACTTATGAATTCAAGATTTATTTCAGGAGGTTCTTCTAAAATAATGGATATTATATTTTGACATTGTAAGCCATCTGTGATAATACACTCGTATTCTCCTGGCGATAAATTGGAGATATCTTCGCTAATACTAGAAAAGTTATTTGGGCCAGTCCAATTATAATTGTATGGAGGATATCCACCTAATGAAGATAAAGAAATAAAACCATCATATACATTATTGCACGATAAATTATATCCATTATAATTTGAAATATCGTTAATTGTAACTTCCAGGTTTTGAAAGTTTATATTAATGTAACTGGAAACTGCAGCACATGGATCAGATATTATCCATTCAATTGTATTGGAACCAATACTTAAATTATTGACTATAGTATTCGGATTACTTGGATCTTCTAATACACCAGTTCCAGTAATAATGTTCCAGTATCCAGTTTCATTGTAATTAGGAGTATTTCCATTTAATTCAAAATAATTTTCACAAACATCTGTGTTTTGGCCCGCATTTGAAATAAGGGTAGAGTTAATGTAATTAATAGAAACTTGATCAGATACATCTTCGCATAAGATTGGTGATATTGTCCATTGAAAAATATTCTCACCTTCGTTTAAGTCACTAACTATTGTATTTGGGTCATTAATATTATTGATAATTCCACCTCCTGATATGATACTCCAAAAACCTGTTTCATTATTTTGTGTGTTGTTACTGTTTAAAGTTGTATAATTTTCACATACTAATTGATTATTACCTGCATCAACAAATGGTTCTTCTTCAAATGTGATAATTACTTGGCTTGTCCCAATTTCATCAGTGCATATTGCTGAAACTGTCCATTGAAAAATATTTTCTCCAGGACTTAATGAATTCACTTCTGTAATTGGAGAATTTAATTCTGTAAAATCTCCGTTTCCAGATATAATTGACCACATTCCTGTTTCTCCGTCTAGTAATGAATTAGCTGATAATGTAGTATAATCATCACATATTTCTTGATTTTCGCCAGCATTAGAGGTTGGTGCAGAATTTATAATTGGGGTTATGTTATCTGCTAAAACATATCCACATTCTGCATCTTCATCTGCTTTAAAACATGCAAATGTAATATGAGAGTAATTATCACTTGGTGTAAATTCTACAGTGTAGGTTTCCCAATCCTCATTAGTGACAGGGCCTGATGACCACAATAATTCTTGTTCTGAGCATAGGTCAAATCCGCCAAAGACCTTCACCTCTCCTATTGTTGTTTCAATTGGTGGTGGGTCAGCCCAAATGTCAGGAGTTAGTCCATTTGCTAAGTCAATTGTAAAACTGTATGGACAACCATTTGCAGACATAGGACTACTTAGTTCTTGTCCAAATCCTTCTTGAAATTCACTTAATCCAGGTTGACTAGTATATGGGGTGATATGTCCAAAACCTATATAGCTACTGCCTTCACTTGGTGGTAATGTTACATAAAAGGTTCCTGGTTGAGTATCAGGTGTGGCATAATCACCGTATCCAGGGACAAAAAATCCAAATGGCATACAATTTTGCCATGGTTCAGGTGTAATTCCCCAGCCTGTAGGTCCTTCTAAGCCTGGATTGACCACTGTTAATTGTCCAATTAGTATGTAAGGTATAAATACTATAATAATGACATATTTCATTATTTTTTAATTTAATTTAATTTCATAATTAATGCCTTGATGTTTAAGTACAGATTTGATTTTAATTGCAAAAAACACAATATATAGAAAACAAAAAACGGTGATTATGTAAGAGTTGTGTATACTCCATATGTCTGCTATTTTTCCCTGTAAAGGTGGAATAACTGCTCCCCCTAAAATCATCATAATTAAAAAAGATGAACCTTGAGAAGTGTAATTTTTTAGACCAGCTATACTTAAAGAAAATATACACGGCCACATTATTGAGCAAAATAAACCGCCGCTTAAAAATGCATAAATACTTACGATTCCTGTAGTAAAAATACCATATAGCATAGCAATAATTGCAAGTATACTAAATATTAACAATGTCTTAATTGGTTGTTCTTTTCCTAGTAAGAAACCAAGAATTTGAATTAAAATACATATTGAAAATAATTTTAAAGAATCTATTTCACTGCCTCTCAGATCAATAAAAAATAAAACAATCATAAATGCTATATAAGGAATAATTACAAATAAAATATTTTTAAAAAGCTTTGAGGGATTGAATATTGTAATGGCGCCTAGCCATCTTCCAATCATCAAACTACCCCAGTACATTGCTATAAAGTGCGAGTTTTTAGATTCACTTATATTTCCAAATTCGGATGTTTTTAATAGTGCACCTAAATTACTTTGAATAGTTACTTCAACTCCTACGTAGCAAAATATTGCAATCATTCCAAGAATTAATTGTGGGTATTTCATTGCACCCCAGTTTTGCAAATTTTTATTTTTTATAAAAAGAGGTTTGCTGATTATGTATAAAATAAAAAACAACATTAAAATCAATGTAATAGTACTTAAATAATCACTATTCTTAATATTATTATTTAGACTTAAAATTGTAAAAATTAGTATTGAGAATGTTAGTGTTATAAATAATTTATTTGTTTTGCTAGTATTGGCTACCTGACTATTTGCCACTGTATTTGGTAAGTTTTTAGAATAATGCAAAAAAATAGCAATCAATATAAATAATATAGCAACAAAAAGGTATAGTAAATTAATGTTGTAAATATCAGTCTTTGAGCTATGAATACCTCCAAATAATAATAAACTTAGGACAATGGGGCCAATTGTTGTCCCCAGAGAATTTATTCCTCCTGCAAAATTTAACCTATGAGAACCAGTTTCTTTAGGTCCTAGTGAAATTGTAAATGGATTTGCGGACGTTTGTTGTAGGCAAAATCCGCTAGCTAGAATAAATAATGCTAAGAGAATTAATTCAAAAGATCCTATATTAATTGCTGGAATCATTAATAGTGCCCCAATTACTGATATTAATAATCCATATATAATAGATTTTTTATATCCCCAATTATTAATTAAGTCTTTTTTATGGTATGATGAATACATAAAAAGAAAGAATCCTCCAATATAATATGCTCCATAAAATGCTGAGTCAATTAATTGTGACTGAAATTGATTTAAATTAAAATAATCTTTGCAAAATGGTATAAATACACCATTTGAAGCTGCAATAAAACCCCAAAAGAAAAATACGGTCACAAGTGTAATAAGTGCAGAAAAATTATTTATTTTTTTTGACATGGGTTGTTAATTTATAATCCATTATATTTATCATAAACATATAATTTAATACATTTAAATCACTTTAAATAATTCTATATGAATAAATATATACTTATTTTAATTTCAATTTTCACTTTTGCAGAAATAATATCTCAAGAGGACACAACATTTGTTCAGGCGCATAATTATGTTGATTTAGATTGGAATGGAAATTATGACGCGTGGGGCTTTTTTCCTGATGGCACAACATCTTACAGAAAGATTTTAATGCATTATGATATGCGTTGTTCTTCAAGTGGTTGTAGTGGCTGGGATTATACAACAAAAATTATCATTTTAAAAGAAGATAATCTTGATGAAGAAGGAAATCTAACTTTTATTAATGATCAAACATTAGCAAATGTTGTTACACCATATGGGACATATATGCAAGGTAGTGGATCAGAGGGGTTTTCTCCTAACTGGGTTCAAAGATATACCTATGATGTAACAGATTTTGCTCATTTATTAGTTGACTCTGTCAAAATGAGAGCTTTCTACGGAGGTTGGTCAACAGGATTTAATGTTACATTAAATTTTGAATTTATAGAGGGAACACCACCAAGAAATGTATTAAATGTTCAAAATCTATGGTCTGGAAGTAATTCTTATTCAAGTATGGTAGAAGCATTACCAGATACGTCTATTTTTATTCCTCAAGAAGCTAAAAACTCTGCTATGCGTGTTACCATTAGTGGTCACGGCCAAGATGGCGAATTTACAGATGGAGTAAATTACTATCTTAAATTAGACAATAATAATCTGTATACTCAGGAAATATGGAGAGATGATTGTGGTGAAGTTGCACTATATCCACAAGGAGGAACTTGGATCTATGATAGAGCAAATTGGTGTCCAGGGGATAAGGCAACTACTAGAAAACATGAGTTAACTTCTTATTTGACAACAGGTCAAGATAATTTATTAGATTTTGATATTTATAAATCTAATTGGAATCCTGCAGAAGCTAGTTATATATATGATGTTCAATTAATCACATATGAGGAGCCAAATTTCTCTTTAGACGCTGTTATGGAGGATATTATAGCACCTTCTACAAAACAAGAACACTTTAGATTTAATCCTTCATGCTCTAATCCAATAGTTAAAATAAAAAATCAAGGATCACAGACATTAACTAGTGTTGAGATTATATATGGTTTTGAAGGATATACACAAAACTCATATTCTTGGTTAGGAAGTTTAGAAATAGGGGAGACTGAGAAAGTAGAGCTGCCTCCAATAAATTGGTATTCATGGGAAGAAAAAGTTCCTTTTTATGCTAGAGTAGAAGCTCCTAATAGTAGTGTTGATGAATATAACGTTAATGATCTACTGTATTCAGACTATGAATTCATAGAAGAATACCCAAGTACATTTGCAATGTGGTTTAAAACAAACAATGTTCCCAATGAAAGTTCTTATGAGCTAAGAGATAATGATGGTAATTTATTGTTTTCTAGAAGTGGTATGTCTGCAAATACAATTTACAAGGATACCTTTGATCTAGATCCAGGATGTTATAAATTCCAGATATTAGATACAGGAGGTAACCAATACACCAATGAAGATGGTTTGTCATGGTGGGCCAATAATGATGGTTCAGGGTATGCTAGATTAAAAAATTTACCTGGTGGATTTTTCAAGTATTATGAAGATGATTTTGGAACAGAATTGACTGATTACTTTAGAATAGGAGACTACTCAATAGGTTTAAATTATAATACGTTTTCATCACCATTTGTAGAGATATATCCTAATCCTGCTAATAATACTCTTTTTATAGAATTAGAACTTATTGATCAATCAGATGTTTCAGTTTTACTCACTGATCTTAATGGAAAGATAATTCATGATATAGATTATTGTAATTTTAAAAATGGGGCTATAAATTTGAATATTGAGTCATTAAATAGTGGAGTCTACAATTGTTTTATTGTAGCTCAAAACAGTGTTTTTAATAAAAAAGTCATTGTAGTGAAATAATACTTATTTTCTTAATATGTGTTGTGAATTTTTTTGTACAATTTTACCTTCGGGGACTCCTTTTTCCCATAGTGCTTCTTCAAGAGTTCCATTTTGATGATGTAAAAAACCTTGACCAGTCATGTAACCTTCTTGAAATCCTCCAACATACATTTCCCCCGATTTCATAAACAATGTACCACTACCATCAGGTGCGTTTTTATCAAACTCTCCTATGTAAAGATTTTCTCTAGAAAAAAGAGTGCCTTCTCCATCATATAGACCTTTGACAAAGTCTCCAACATATATTGTCCCATCATCCCAGACCAAAGTACCTTTTCCACTAGGGACACCGTTCCACCAATTTCCTATATACAGAGTACCATCTTTGTACTTTTGAGCACCATATCCGTTATTACAATTACCTGAGATACATTGAGCGCTCAATTGCGTTACAGAAAATAAAATAATAATTAATAGGAACTTTTTCATTTTTTGAAGATTTTTTTAAATTTTAAAGGTAAAGATAATGAAATATATTATGTCTTACTTTAACTCCTTTAATGGAATACGTTCTTTAATAATAGTATTTACTAAAATACTAGAAATTATAATTATAGATCCAACATAAAACTCTATAGACATTTTCTCTTCTTCTCCAAAGACAATTATTGCTAGAATAATTGAGTATATAGGTTCTAAATTCACACTTAAATTCACAGTAAATGGTGTTATTTTTTTCATAACTTCAATACTAGCATAAAATGCAAATGCTGTACAAATTAATGCGAGTATAGCAATATAAATAATGTCATTTTTGTTAGGTAATACAGAGTTGTCAAATTGTCCTCTTGACACAAGGTAAATAGTTATTGCAAATGCTCCGCCAAACATTTCCCAGGTAGTTATTGAAAGTGCTTGATGTTTTTTTTGAATTAATTCGTGGTTTAAAACTGTAAAAAGAGCGGCAAAAAATGCAGAGATAATAGAAAGAAAAATAGCTTCGCTAAAATTTCTTTCATATTTAAAAACAATTGCTATACCAATAATTACTAGTATAGATAACCCAATTTCATAGGTTAAAATTTTTTTTTTTTGAATTATTGGTTCTAAGATAGCTGTGAATAATGATATACTAGATAAACAAATTAAAGCAAGTGAAACAGTTGATAGTTTTATCGCTTCAAAAAAACATATCCAATGTAAGGCGATTATTAAACCAATAAAACAATAATATGCAATGTGTTTTGAGTTAAGTTTAGTATTTAATTTTCTAAATTGATTTACGGTGAGTAATGCTATAAAGGCTATCGTCATTCGATTCCACACTAAAGCTATTGAATTTAAGTCAATTAATTTGCCTAAAATACCCGTGAAACCCCAGATGACAATAATTATATGTAAAAGAACAAGACTATTATTCTTTGATAGGTTCATAAGTTTTTTTATTTAAATAGATTATTCCACTACAGCCAATTATAATAATGATTATTGCAATAATTTGTGCCTGAGTTAGTTCAATGTGATAAGGAAAAATAGAGTTACTATGTAAAATTGTATACTTTTCAGTTACTCTTATTATTTCTATCAAAAATCTTTCTATTCCGTTTATTATTAAGTAAATACAAAATACTGTTCCAGACTTGTTAATATATTTTCTAATATTCCATAAAAATATAAACGCAATAATACAAAATATTGCCTCATATAATGAGGTTGGATGTACAGTGTGCGAGAGTTGATAACAATATTTACCGACACAACCTTCGATGAGTTCTCCAAAAGGAGGTAGTCCTGAGCCATCACCTTGAAATTCAATGACGTTTCTAGGAAATTTATAGCCCCATAACCAGTCAGGAAAAAAAATAGGTTTGTTATTTGCGTTAGCGATAATACCCCAATCACCATCTCCTGAAAAATGACAGCCTAGACGACCGACGCCATATGCTAAAATCAATGATGGTGCAAATACATCAGAAAGGTCAAAAACTTTAATATTATTACTTTTTGCATAAAGAATAACAAAAATAGTTCCAAAAATAAAACCGCCATAAAAAGTTAAACCACTAAACGACAATAGAGCTGAGATGGGGTCTTGTAATAAATAGTCTATGTTTTCAAAAACTGCAAATAATTTTGCTCCGATTATTCCGCTTATTGCAGCTACTAA
>MDSW01180555.1_pt1 | contig 51805 bp, 49 predicted proteins | sample 811171 | NCBI WGS metagenome assembly MDSW01 (sample SAMN05326641, study PRJNA326480) | marine metagenome | isolation source: seawater | place: Atlantic Ocean: North West | collected 2012
TCAATAATAAGCAAAGCCTGCGGAGCAGAAGGTATGACCGGCGGTCAATCTATAGATTTATTATCTCAAGGAAAGAAAATTGGTAAAAAAGAATTACAAAAATTACATACAATGAAAACTGGAGCATTAATACACGCTTCAGTAATGTCAGTCTTCAATTTAGCGAATACTTATAATGACGAAGAATACAACATTATGAATGAATTTGGATGGAAGATTGGACTTGCATTTCAAATAAGAGATGACCTTATTGAGATTGAAGAAACGTCTGAAATAACAGGAAAAGATAATAATTCAGATCTAAAAAACAATAAAGCCACATGGCCAGCAATTTTCGGGAAAAAAGCTTCTCATGATTATTGCAAAGAATTATTGGAAGATTGCATGAATTATTTGGAAATTTTCAATAATAAAGCAGAACCATTAAGATGGTTAACGCAATATCTAATAAACAGAAAACACTAAATTTAAATTTTTGAAATAATTTTTATGTATGAAGAATATTTTGGACTAAATTCAAAGCCATTTAAAATCACTCCAGATCCACGCTATTTATTTATGAGTGATCGACATAAAGAAGGGCTGGCTCATTTATTATATGGTGTTACTGATAGTGGGGGATTCATTCAACTAACTGGAGAAGTTGGGACAGGCAAAACCACCCTTATTAGAGCTTTGCTTGAGCAATTACCAAGTAAAGTCGAAATTGCATTAATTATGCATACACAAATTTCTGCCAGAGAATTTTTACTAGAAATATGTAATGAACTTAATATAGAGAGAGAGGGAGATAGTATATTAGATATAGTTAACACTCTTAATATCTATTTATTGAAACAGCATGCAAATGGTAAAAAAGTAATATTGCTTGTTGATGAGGCTCAAAATCTAACCCCAGATGTTCTAGAGCAATTGCGTCTGCTAACAAACCTCGAAACAGAAAAAGATAAATTGTTACAAATTATTTTGATTGGACAGCCAGAATTGAGAAATGTTTTAGCAAAAAATAATCTGCGACAGTTATCCCAGAGGGTCACAGCTAGATATCATCTTCACTCCTTATCAAAGCCTGAGACATTTTTATATATTGAACATAGATTAAGGATATCTGGGGCTCAATCTGAAATTTTCAAAAAAAATGCAAAAAGAGAAATATATAACTATTCTTCCGGTATCCCCAGATTAATCAATGTTATTTGTGATCGAGCGCTTCTCGGAGGATACGGTACCGGTAAGAGAAAAATTGATAAAGTGCTGGTAAAGCAGGCAAAAAAAGAAATTCAAGGTGAAATGATATTACCGAAGAAAAATAGTTGGCTAATTATATGCTCAGCCATTACTGTAGTTGTTTGTATACTTATATTTCATAAAATAGGATATTTACAAACTGAATCACTTTGGAATTTTTTGGGTAACTTCTTCAGCGGTAATTTATAAAAAATTATGTCTTTTATATTAGATGCATTAAAAAAATCAGAGCGTGAAAGACAGAGAAAGAACATTCCAAAAATCCCAGATGTTCTGATGGAGTCTGAAAATAAGAAGAATAATAAACATAATTTCGTAATAATTTTTTTATTATTATCTATAATTTTACTATTAATCTATTCACAATTTTATTCTACTAGTCGAATTTCCAATATTGAAAAAAAATCCATAATTGAACTTCCTCAGAGCACTAAATCCAATACCTCGGATATAAAAAACAACACAAAAGAAAAAGAAATTGATTTATACCAGCAGGATGCAAAAATTCCTGATCCAAATAAAGTTAATGAAGTTCCAGATATTTTAGATATCAGTGTTGCAAATGTTTCACATAACCTATTCTTACCAGAAATGCATATTGATATTCATGTATTTAGTGAGATTCCTTCGGAAAGATTTGTATTTATTAACATGAAAAAATATTTCGAAGGTGAAAAGCTCCAGGGAGGAATTTTAGTCGAAAGTATAAATGAAGAAGGGGTTTTGCTGAAACAGCAAGGTATTACTTTTTTATTACCAAAAAATTAATAGCCACTTAATATGAAGACTGAAAAAATTCAATATATCAATAGTTCCCTTTTTTCAGAAGGTATAAAGAATGGAATCTTTGCTGTAGTCAATGCACAAGAAAAACTCAACTCTATAAATGTCTTTCCTGTAGCAGACGGTGACACAGGAACAAATCTTTGCTTATCACTTTACCCAATAATAAATATTACTAATTCACAAACTGAGAAAACAGTGGGCTCACTTCTAGAAAAGATTGCCGATAAATTGATAGATCATTCTAGAGGCAACTCAGGAAGTATCCTGGCTCAATTTTTTCAGGGTATGAGTGATTCAGCTGTTGATATTGAACAGTTTGATACATATCAATTTCTAAGATCACTAAAAATGGGAAATAGATATGCTCGAGAAGCATTATCAGAGCCAGTGGATGGAACAATTCTTACTGTTATTGATAAATTTTCAGAAAGTTTCGAAGATTCTTACTCAAATGAGAAAAATAAAGGTTTTTCTGAGATATTTTCAAGAGTAATGGTGACTACAAAAGAAGCAGTAGCTGAAACAAAAAACCAATTAGATGTCCTGAGAGATTCGAATGTTGAAGATGCAGGTGCAAAAGGATTCTATATTCTAATGCATGGATTTGTTGAATTCATTGTGAATGGTGTTTCCCAAAAAGAACCTTCATCACAAAAAAACTTTCTAGATCATCAACCAGAAGAGATATATCCAGATAGTGATGAAATTGAATTTCAATATTGTACTGAGTGCATAATCTCTGGCAATGAAATAGACAGACGTAAAATCAAAGAAATCTTACTAAAACATGGAAATTCAATAGTAGTAGCAGGGACAAAGAATAAAATAAAAGCTCATATTCATACAGATAATCCTTCTTTTGTTTTTGATGAGATGAAAAAATTCGGAACGATCTCGTCAGAAAAAGCCGATGACATGAAAAAACAAAATAAAATCATAAAAAATCAAACTAAGTCCTTTGCAGTTATTACAGATTCAGCGGCAGATATTACAGATAAGGATATTGAAGAATTGGATATAAATATTATCCCAATAAGAATTCAGCTTGGTCAAAAAAGTTATCTTGATAAAGTTACAATTACCCCAGATGAATTTTTTAAAGAATTATTAGTAAATACTGCACAACCAACCACATCTCAACCTTCTGTTGGTGAATTTAGAAGACATTTCCAATATCTTGCAAGTCATTACAATAATGTTCTATCAATCAGTGTTACAGGCTCTATAAGTGGAACGCTTCAAGCCTCAGAATCCGCTGCTAAAAAAATCAAAGCAGATGGTACTATATATACTTATAACTCATTGAATGCATCTTTAGGGCAAGGTCAGATTGCTGTTTATGCAGCAAAATGCGCCAAGAATGGGAAAGATATTCACAGTACTCTCGAAGAATTGAATACAATTCGAAAAAATACAAAAACTTTTGGCCTCATTCCTAACCTTAAATATGCAGTTCAAGGCGGTCGCGTTCCAAAGACAGTAAAAATAATAGCAGATATATTTCGTTTGACACCTATTCTAGTGTCTACTGATGATGGTTTGATAGTGACGAAAAAATTCTTATTCGGTAAGAATCGTATATTGAAGAGGTTCGCGAAATACATTGCTAAGAATACCTCATGCGACAAAAAGATAAACATATCAATCGGTCATGCGATAGCGTATGAAGATGCAAAAACTTTAAAAGAATTCTTAGAAACTGAAATAGAAAAAATTAATGAGTTTAAAATAACCGAACTTGGAACCGCTATTGGAGTTCATGGAGGGCCAGGAGCTATTGTGGTTGGTGTTCAGACTATTTAAAATTCTCGTCTATTCCCTTATTCCTGTGCCTTTTTTAAGAAGTAACAAAGATATGCTAAACAAAATTATTATAAATATACCTACAACCATATAGGCGTATGTTATATCTATGTCTGATGACCCCAAAACACCGTAACGAAATGCATTTACCATATATAAGATAGGATTGAATAAACTAATATTTTGCCAAAATTCTGGTAATAAATTTATCGAATAAAAAACTCCTCCTAAATATGTTAAAGGTGTAATTATAAAAGTTGGAATTATTGCTATATCATCAAATTTTTTTGCAAATAGGGCATTTATGAAGCCAGCGAGAGCAAAAACCATTGAGGAAAGAAAAACAATTGAAAAAGTAACTAATGGATAAGTTAATTTTAAATCTGTAAATGATAGAGCAATTATTGTAACCATAGAACCAACTAACAATCCTCTTATTATTCCGCCAGCAATATGTCCAAGAATTATAGTTGCATTAGCAACTGGGGCAACTAGCATTTCATCAAGATAGCCCCCGTATTTGGCTCCAAAGAAAGATGAAACGACATTGCCATATGAATTTGTGATTACAGACATCATAATTATTCCAGGGGCAATAAATTGCATATAGGTATAACCTTCCATATTGCCTATTCGGCTACCGATAAGGTTTCCAAATATGACAAAGTAGAGTGTCATTGTTATTGCCGGAGGAACTATAGTTTGAACCCATATTCTCAGTACGCGGAGTATTTCCTTTCTGAGGATGGTATAAAAAGCCACAAGATTGATTTTAGTATTCATGCTATGTGTCTCAGTGTGAATGCTTTTTTTTGTTATCAACAACTTTAAGAAATAATTCTTCTAATCTATTTGATTTATTTCTCATGCTATTAATTTTAATATTCTGGGAATTAAGCAACTCAAATAGTTCATTAATACCATGATTGGAATCAATTATTACCTCGAGGTTCTGTGAATCTAATAAATTACATTCAAAATCCCCTAATTTAGGCTTTGTTGTTAACTCATTTTCGACACTCAATATAAATGTTTCCTGTTTTAACTGCCTCAATAAACTATTCATTGATGTATCTTGAATTATTTTTCCATCATCAATAATGGCTACATTTCTACATAGACTCTCTGCTTCTTCAAGGTAATGTGTAGTCAGTATAATAGTGGTTCCGTTGTTATTAATTGATCGTAAAAATTTCCACATAGATCGTCTAATTTCTATATCTACACCGGCAGTCGGCTCATCCAATATTAAAAGTTTCGGTTGATGAATCAGAGCTCTAGCTATCATTAACCTTCTTTTCATACCGCCAGATAAGCTTCTCGCGTTATCATTTCTCTTTTCCCAAAGTCTTAACTCCCCTAAATATTCTTTGGCTCGCTTCAAAGCAATATTTCTCTCTATGCCATAATATCCAGCTTGATTCACCACTATATTAATCGGAGTATCAAAAGTGTTAAAATTTACCTCCTGTGGAACCATTCCTATACTCATCTTCGCTTCTTCCAATCTCGTTTCTATGTCATGGTCAAAAACCCGAATATTACCCATAGTTTTATTAACTAATGAGCATACAATTGCAATTGCAGTTGTTTTTCCGGCTCCATTTGGGCCCAGAAGTGAATAGAAATCTCCGGCATTAACCGTAAGATCAATACCGTCCAGAGCTTTAAAACCATTGGAGTAAATTTTTGTTAAATTTTTTATGGAAAGCGCTTTCATGATTTAAGTATTTCAGATAACCATAACCCAATATCACTTATTTCTTGCTGTGACACCGAATGCTCTATTGGATAAGAATTCCAGCTGACCTTAAAACCAACTTTCTCAATAAGATTTTTTGATATTTTACCAAATTCAAAAGGTATAACTTGATCATATTCTCCGTGAGCTAGAAATATTGGCAGAGTTGGTGCTTGCGAATTATCTTTACCTAGCTCACATTTAATTTTCTCTTCCAGGGGCATCCAAGTTGATAGAGCTATTAAGCCCCCCAATTTTTTTGGATATCTCAAACTAGTGTAGAGAGCAATTGCCCCGCCTTGCGAAAATCCTGCAATAATGATTTTATTGTAAGCAATACCTCTGTCGTATTCTCTTTGAATTAAACTCTCGAGAAAAGTACTACTCTCTTGGATACCTATTTCATCTTGTACACCATTTCTGTCAAGAGTCATGACGTCATACCACGCTCTCATAGTCATGCCGCCATTTATTGTGACAGATCTATATGGAGCATGAGGAAAAACAAATCGAACACCTTTACTTCGAGTTATATTCAACTGATTAACTATAGGAACAAAATCGTTACCATCAGCACCAAGGCCATGCAGCCAAATAATAACCGCCTCTGGTTCGCCATTAATTTCCATCTCTATGGTGTCAAAGTCGTCTTGACTCATGAGGCACTCTTATAATTATTTTATTGATTGAAAATTCTATTATAAAGGACTGGGTAAACATTATTGTATTAAAATAATATTATCAAAATATTTAAAATAAAAATGATATATGATCAAGATATTAAAAGAAAAACTAAGTGATCAAAATGAAAAAAATTTATTTCCTATTTGTACTGATTAATTTTTCATTCATGATGGGTTGCGGTCAAAAAGGATCTCTTGTAATTCCCGATAGAGATACACAAAACTTAATAAGTGGTTTAAATTTAGATCTAAAAACAGAAAATTAGATTCATGGGTCAAAAAAAACAAAATGCCAACAGAAAAAAGATGGTTCTCGTTGATGGATCGTCTTATTTGTATCGTGCTTATCATGCTCTTCCCCCTTTAACCAACTCAAAAGGTTTTCCTACAGGGGCAGTTTACGGAGTTCTCAATATGATCAATAAACTGCTAGACGATCAAAACACAAAATTTTTTATTGTAGTTTTTGATGCTCCTGGAAAAACTTTTAGGAATGATATTTATCCAGAATATAAGGCTAATAGGCCGCCCATGCCTGAAGATCTTAGATCTCAAATTGATCCAATTCATAATGCTATTAATGCAATGGGTATACCATTAATATCAATTGCAGGTGTTGAGGCAGACGATGTAATAGGTACATTGGCCTTGAGAGCAAAAAATAATGATATGCAAGTGTTGATATCAACAGGTGACAAAGACATGGCGCAACTAGTCGATGAAGATGTAACGCTCATTAACACAATGAATAATCAAACACTTAACCGCGAGGGTGTTAAAGCAAAATTCGGAGTTTACCCCAACCAAATCATTGATTATTTGGCCTTAATGGGTGATAAATCAGACAATGTTCCCGGCATTCCTGGAGTTGGCGAAAAAACTGCGAGTAAGTGGCTGAATCAATTTCAATCTATACAAAAAATAATAAAAAACTCACATCAAATTCAAGGAAAAATTGGTCAAAAATTAAATGCAAATATTAATCAACTCCCTATGTCACAGAGATTAGTCACGATAAATAAAGATGTTGAAATAGAATTAAATATTTCAGATTTAACCTTAAAAGAGGCTGATACAACAAAACTCAAATCCATATATAAAGAACTCGAATTAAACACGCTATACAAATCAATAATCGATGAACACGAAGAAACGAAAAAAAATAATTTCAATTATAAAATAATATACAAAACCAATGATTTAAAAAAATTTATTGAAGATGCTCTCCGTAAAAAAATCATTGCTATTGATACAGAGACAAACAGTTTAAATTACATGGAAGCTGAATTGGTTGGAATCTCAATGGCAGTTAATGAGGGTGAGGCTGCTTATATCCCTCTAGCGCATGATTATGTAAATGCACCAAATCAATTGGATAGAGGTGAGGTGCTGAATTTAATGAAACCATTGCTAGAAAATAGCGAAATCAAAAAAATTGGACACCACCTAAAGTTCGATGCTCATATCTTTGCTCGTTATAAGATTTATCTCAAAGGAATCGAATATGACTCAATGATTCAATCTTATGTATTAAACAGCATCGCAACACGTCATGACATGAATTCGGTTGCGAATAAGTATTTAAATAGAAGTACCACTGAATTTGAGGAGATCGCAGGGAAAGGAATAAAACAGCTAACTTTTAATCAAATAGAAATCGAAAAAGCCTCTGATTATGCTGCAGAAGATGCAGATGTCACTCTTTCCTTACATAAACATCTATGGGTAAAAATAAGAGAAAACAAGAAACTAAGAAAACTTTATGATGAAATTGAAAAACCATTGATACCTATACTTTTTAAAATGGAAGAAGATGGAGTATTGATTGATAAAACAATGTTAGAAAATCAAAGTGCAGAATTATCTACTTCAATGGATAATCTCGAGAAACAGGCTTGCAAAATAGCGAAAACAGATTTTAATCTTGGTTCTCCGAAACAATTACAAGAAATTTTATTTGAAAAGTTAGATTTACCTATACTAAAAAAAACACCAAAAGGTCAGCCATCAACAGCTGAAGATGTCCTACAGGAACTTTCTGAAAATTATGAATTGCCAAAAATTATATTAGAGCACAGAACGCTAAGTAAGCTAAAAAGCACTTATACTGAAAAGCTTCCAAATCAAATTTCATCCACAACTGGGAGAATACATACTTCATATCATCAGGCAAATACAGCCACAGGAAGATTATCTTCAAGCACGCCAAATCTTCAAAATATACCCATTAGAACAGCCGAAGGAAGGAGAATAAGACAAGCTTTTATTGCGCCTAAAGGTTACAGCATATTAGCTGCAGATTATTCTCAAATTGAATTAAGGATAATGGCTCATTTATCGAAAGATAAAGCATTATTGAAAGCCTTCTTGAGTAATCATGATATTCATAGTAAGACAGCTGCTGAGGTACTAGATATTAAAATCGGTAACGTCACTGTTGAACAGAGGAGATGGGCTAAAGCAATTAATTTTGGCTTAATGTATGGAATGTCAGCATTCGGTCTAGGAAAACAAATCGGTGTTGGAAGAAATCAAGCTCAAGATTACATTGATCTATACTTTTCAAAATACCCCAACGTAAGAAGTTTTATGGATAAAACAAAAATAAAAGCCAGAGAAAATGGCTTCATTGAGACACTTTTTGGTCGAAGATTATATCTACCGGACATTAATAGCAAAAATGGTCTAAAGAGAAATTACGCAGAAAGAAGTGCAATTAATGCCCCGATGCAAGGCTCAGCGGCCGATATAATAAAAATCGCAATGATTGATGTCGATCAATGGATAGTTTCCAAAAAAGTCCCTGCAAAAATTATTATGCAAGTTCATGATGAATTGGTTCTAGAGGTTAAAAGTGATGCCTCTGATGATATAAAATTCGATCTAATAAAAATCATGGAATCGTCAGTTGATCTCGACGTTCCATTGGTTGTCGATGCGGCTGTGGGGTTAAATTGGGACGAAGCGCATTAAGTTTTTTGTTTAATTTCTTCCCTCAGAAGACCATCTAAGGTCATTCTGGCTTCATCTAATCCTTCTCGGTTTAGCGACGAAAATAATTGCACGGTGATTGATTTTTCTAATTCAGACTTCAAGACAAGCAATCTCTTTTTTGCTTCCCCTCTTTTTAATTTATCCGATTTAGTCATGAGAATGTGAACTGGAATTTTTTGGAATTTTGAAATCGATAACATATCGAGGTCATACTCAGACAGTCCTCTGCGAATATCAATAATCATAAATACCCCGTGAAGGCTTTTTCTATTTTCAAAATAATGAGTAAGAATTTGTCCCCAATGCTTCTTTTTTGAGTTTGAAACCAGCGCGAAGCCATATCCTGGTAAATCAACAAGTCTTTTGTTTTCCTCGAGTTCGAAAAAATTCACCAACTGTGTTCTTCCAGGAGTTTTGCTAGTTCGAGCAAATTGACGTCTATTCACAATTACATTAATTGCACTGGATTTTCCAGAGTTTGACCTACCCACAAAACATACCTCAGCACCTATATCTCTCACAAATTGATCAGAATTATTTGCACTTTGTATAAACTTTGCTTTTGGATATTGCGACATAACTGTATAATACTTTTGTGTTTAAACTGAAATCCATATCATAAAGTAAACATTGCCTCTTGGTAACAATACTTTATCTAAAATTCGTAACTATGTTATTCAATAAAAAATTGAAATTATTGATTGTGAGCATTGTATTTGCATTCAGTAATGTTTTCTCAGATTCATTGGTTGATGGATCAGTTGAAGCCGGGAAATCTATATCCATAACGTGTGGTGCATGTCATGGGCTTGATGGAAATAGCATTAACCCTTTGTGGCCAAATCTTGCAGGTCAACATGCCTTATACTCTGTTGAGCAACTCAAAGCATTTAGAGATGGAAAAAGAGTCAATGAGTTAATGACGGCAATGGTTATCAATCTAACTGACCAAAACATAAAAGATCTTTCTGTTTATTATGAGAGCCTACCAATAACTCCTAAATTAGTTGCGGATAAAAACACAGTTGAACTCGGTGAAAAGATATACAGGGGTGGGAATAGAGAAACTGGTGTAGCTGCATGTATTGCGTGTCATGGACCTGCAGGAAAAGGAAATCCTGGCGCAAAATATCCCTTAATTCATTCAATGGGAGCCATGTACACTGAGAAACAACTTCATGATTATGCTAATGGAGACAGAGTGTCTGTAGGCCCTGTTCAAATTATGCGTGATATTTCAAAAAAACTCTCAGCCGAAGAAATTAAAGCAGTATCATCGTACATACAAGGCTTGCAATAATTTTAATTGTCATAAAGAATATAAGTTATTCCTTTATTACAGAGTTACTTGAGGCTATTTAAAATGAAAAAACTTTTTTATCTAATCCTTTTCTTCGTATTAGCTGGTTGTAGTTCTAATGAAGAGAGTAAATCAATGGATACTTCTGCAACAATTAATTCGGCTACAAATATCGAATCTCTGGGCAATAATATCGAGCAAAATCAGAGCGAAAAAAAATCCTCGATATTAATTCAGGAATCCGACTCAGAAGATATTATAAGAGATGACTCAAAACCAATCGTTCTAGCACAGACAAACCTTCTATCGAAAAAAGATTGGGAGTTTAAAGAGTCAGAGCATTTTATGAGACTTGTTCCTGCTCAACCTACCATTGGAGGACCTGATAAAGTCGAGGTTACTGAATTCTTTTATTATGGATGCATACACTGCATGACATTCGAGCCATATATAAATGACTGGAAAAAAGATATACCAGACAATGTCCGATTTGAACGAATACCCGCACTATGGAATCCGCTTCTCAGGCTTCATGGTCGAATGTACTTTACAAAAGAGATTCTAACTGAAAATGGAAAATTAAAAGATCCAGAAGGTTTTAGAGCAAGGGTATTTAGAGAATGGCATAACAAAAAAAATTACATGTCCTCTGCTGAGGCTATTCAGGAAATATTTTTGGAATTTGGAGTGTCTGAAGATGATTTCAAAAAAACATTTGAATCTTTCCAAGTTGCTCAAAAATTGAGACTTGCGGATGATCTCGCCAGAAGATATGGGATAGCTTCAACACCAACAATGGTTGTAAATGGAAAATACAGAACGGGTGCTGGTGAAGCTGGTAGTTATCCAAAACTTATGAGAGTAATTGATGAGCTCATAGAACGTGAATCAATAAATTAATAACAGTCTTCAAGATTGTTATCACTAAAATACTAGATTACTTTAAGTCCTCGCCAACGGCTAGAGCATCGACAGCTACACATCCTGAATCCGTTAATATCATTGGATTAATGTCGAATTCTCTTATATCGGACTTCATTTCTGAAATAAGAATAGAAAATTTTTCAGCAGACTCATAGAACGCCTCTAATTTTAAATTATCTTTCCCTCGGTAACCGGAGAGAATTTTACCAAACTTAAATTTTTCAATAGATTGTTTAATATAATTTCGATTAAAAGGGGGTATTGCAAATACCACCTCATCAAATAACTCAGAAAACACTCCGCCCATCCCTATTATCACTATAGGTCCAAGTTGAGGATCTTTTTTGACCCCAAGAAACATCTCTTGTCCACCCTCAATCATTTTAGCTATTAAAACTTTTTTTCCAATTGTTTTGCTCATCACTCTATAGTGATTAGTTAATTCTTCTTTATTTTTTATATTCAAAATCACACCGTGCCTCTCGGTTTTATGATAAATATCTTTTTCTGCTGTTTTCAACACGAGTGGATATCCAATCTTTTTTGCAGCCTCTATTGCAGACACTTCATCTGAAACACATTTGTGTTCGACAACAGGTATGCCGTAATCAGAGAGTAAGCTTAGAGAATCACTCTCACTCAAGATTTTTTCCTTTCTAAGTCTGGATTTCCAAGAGTCTCCTTTTGTGCATAATTTAGAATTAGATATTTTATGATCTGATTTAAAAAAATCTCGATACGAAAATAATTTACTTATGGCGACCATTGTTGGTGAAATTCCATCCAAGACTGGATATCCTCTATGAGTTTGCTCTACAGCAACTGGATCAAACCCACTTCCTTGATGAGATGATACAAGTAATACTGGCTTTCCTGTGGCCTTTCTCGTTTTTTGCATTAAATTGATATATTCAGGATATATCAAGCCATAAGGTGCTCGGTTAAGAACAAGTGCTTCAATTGATGCATTGTCGTCATCAAGCAATATTTTTGCTGAATCTAAATATTGCTTTGCAGAATCTTTTCCACCTCTACTCCATACATCTAATGGGTTTATTGCTGGTAGCTCAGGATCTATAATCTCCTCTAATTTTTTTACTGAATTATCACTCAGCTCTGTAAGGGGCACATTCAACTCATCCGCAATATCGACCAGAAGTTGTCTTTCCCCACCAGAATCATGCAATGTAACAAGACTTCCTTCGCCTACAACACCAAATTCTGCAAATAATATCAGAGTAGCAACTAATTCTTCCGTATCTCTTACCCTCTGAACTCCGTAACGATTGAATAAGGCATCATATGCGTCATCATCACCTGCAATAGCACCAGAGTGGGAAACAGTTAACTGAGCTGATTTTTCAGTTTTACCAACTTTAAGAGCTACAATTGGGATTTTCTTTTGATTGGCTTTTTGTAAAGCTTTAATAAATCCATCTGGATTTCTTGCTGTTTCAATAAATATACCAACTACCTTAGTTTCAGGTAAATCTAGAACAAAATCTAAATATTGATCCATAGTCACTGACAGTTCATTACCCGTCGATACTGCAAAATTGAATCGTAAACGATCTTCGCAATCCAAGATACCAGACATTCCTGATCCAGAATGACTGATAAGACTGATATTACCTGGAGCTGAATGGTCATTACTATCAAAACCACAAGCCCAAACATGATCTCTTATGTTGTAAAATCCCATCCCATTTGCCCCACAGACCATCATATTGGATTTGAGGATTTTATCTTTAATTCGGGCCTTAAGATTTGGATTGTTATCATCATCAATATTTAATGATGAAAATATGACAGCTGCTGGAATTTTAGCTTTAACAACTTCATCAAACAGTAATTCTATACGATAGTCACTAACTGCAAAAATAACTAGATCAGGAACCTCTGGTAAATCCCTTATTCTTTCATAACATTTTATATTTTTGATTGAATCATACGACGGATTAATGGGGTAAATTACTCCTTTGTAACCACCCTTTATAAGATTAGTTAATGCCCAGTCACCCACAGAATCTTTTCTTTTTGATGCACCAAGGATTGAGATGGATTTAGGCTTTAATAATGGGTCTAGAGTCGTATGCAATTTAATTCCAAGCTTAGAATTTGATGCTCTTTTAGAATGGATCGGGTGGTGTTTTTCCTCTTCTTGCAGGAAACCAGAACGGTTTATCAACAATATCAGCTTTTGCCATTACCCTATTCCAGTGCATTTCTCTTTGATAGTATATTTCCACCCATAAACTCTCACCTGGATTTCCATGAGGTGTGCGAACTGTCCCAAGAGCAATATTTTGCTTGCAGATTGGTGACCATGCAGCTGATGTTATAAACCCAATTTCAGATTTATTATTTTTTTCATTTGCATATATATATGAACTAGCGGCAGTTTTATTACCCTCAATATCTAATTTTACTAATCGCCAATTTGATCCTTTTTCTTTTTCCTTTATCAAAGCTCGACGACCGTTAAAATTATCTTTACTAAAATCAACTAACCAATCCAAACCCAATTCAAGTGGTGATCTGGTTCGACCCGTTCTAACTGTTGTTTCAGCTGGCAAAAAATCCTCGAAAGGAGCGAGATAAGCCGCCTCTTTTCTTGCAAGGTCAAGGGCATGCGTACCGATGACACGTATACCATGATGTTTACCTGCCTCGAATAAGGCATCCCATAATTCGATTGCTTTATCTGGTGATACCCATAACTCATAACCCAGATCACCCGTAAAGCCTGTTCTTGAAATCATCAGCTCTGTACCAGAGAATTCATTGTGAATTAATCCGAAAGGTTTTAATTCATCTAAACCACTAACACCCATATTTTTTAGGATACTATATGATGTTGGCCCTTGAACAGCTAGTGCTGCGACTTCTGCAGTCTCTTCCTTTATTGTTACATCAAAACCAATTGATGCTGTCGTAAGCCATGCAAAATGTCTCTCTTGGGAACATAATCTGTAATCCCCCTCTTTCAGGTGAAATATAGTGCCATCATCAATTATCTGTCCTTGGTCATCACACCAAATTGCATAAGCCACTCTTCCTGGTTTTATCTTATTCATATCTCTGGTAACCAGACGATTAAGAAATTCAAGTGCGTCTGGTCCAGTAATTCTGTATTTTGTCATGGGTGTAATATCAAACACACCTGTTGAGTTCCTGACTGCGAAATATTCCATGTCCTCACAATAAAGTGCTTCAGCGCTAGAATATCCAGCCCAATTATGCCATGTATTGAGAGAATCTAACTCTGCAATCCTTGGGTAAAAAGGAGTCTTTAATCTACCAGTATTTATATGTTGGACAGTCATTATGATTCTCTATTTGGATTCCAAATTTTCAAGTTTTTAGCTTTTAGTCTATTGACTACTATATTGTATCTTGATTGCTCTTCTTTCCATTCCTTCAGCCACCCAGTTCCATCTCTTTCTGCATCTATGAAAATTGCATTTGTGAACGCTAATGGAGCTAGAATTGAAACATGTACAATAATACTTGCTACAGTATTATAATTAAAAAATCCAAGATAGTTCGCAGCTAAGAAGCCAAAGAAAACACTCCATACAGTAAACAATACTAACATGAAGTATGCCTGAAGACTTGGATCGGGTATGTGTTTTAGAGGATTGTATTTAACATCCATAACTCTTCTATAACCACTCACAAGACTCATTACAATTCTTCTGAATGCATTTGGTTTTTCTATCATTGGGTCAACTTCCATTTTTTCTCCTGAATGGGTAATGATGTCTTATGAATTCTCTAACTACATGGAGGCCGACACTCAACCAAGTAATTACAAAGAAACTCCAAACTAGTATCTCAATCATTTAAATTTTTCCTTTTTCTAAAATTACATGTGCTGCATTTCTTCCGCATGCTCCACTAATACCACCACCTGGATGTGTTCCAGCGCCACATAAATAGAGACCGTCAATTGGCATTTCATATTGAGAGAAACCAGCAACTGGTCTGACGAACATAAATTGATCTAATGTAAATTCACCGTGATGCCAATGTCCACCAGTAATATGAAACTCTTTTTCAATGTCCAAAGGTGTCAATAATTCTTCACCTAAAATACAATCATCGATATCTTCCATGTGCAACCTTAGCGCTGATTTTATGGCTGCTATAAATTCACCACGAGCTTCTTCGTTCCATCCTGATTTCATATTATACGGTGCATATTGAGCTATAACTGACATAACATGCTTACCATCTGGTGCAAGAGAGTTGTCAGATACGCTAGGAAACGTAACCTCCAACACCGGTTTTGGGGAGCTCTCGCCATATTTTGCAGGATTGAAAGCCTTCTCTACATAATGTTCGCTTGGTGCTATTAATAATCTTTGCTCAAAATCTGAATCCTTAAATTCATTTATTTTTGGCAGTTTATCAAGGGCAAAATGCATTTTTGCTGCATTACCCTTCATCCGAAAGTTATCTATTCTATGAGTAAACCTTATCTCAAGATGTTTTGGCCCGACTAGATGCATCATTGTTTTCTTAGGATCTGCATTTGAAATGACTACCGAGCTAAAATAAATATCTCCATTTTTCGTTTCCACCCCAGTAACTGAGCCCTCGTTGATGAGAACTTTTTTTACTTCAGAATTAGTTTTTATTTCAACTCCTAAATTCTTCGCCGTCTCAGTAAGCATATTAGAAAGACTTCCCATTCCACCTTTTGGTAATGAGATCTTACCTTCACAGCCTGCTATTCTGTATAAATAAGTAAGAATAGTATTTGGAGAACGAGGACCAAGATGAGTACCCATTACTGCATCTGTGCTCAGACCGCCTTTTAAAAGTGGATTTTCAAACCTCTCTTCTAGCTCATCGTGAATATTCATACCAATGAGCCTGAGAAATTCTCGCATTTCTGTTTTACCCATTCTCCGAATATCGAAACCAAGTTTCGCAAGCAGTAATAAATCTTTTGAATTCTTTGTTCCCAATCTGGCTGGGCGTTTATTTAGGTATGTTTTTAGGAGAGCACCAAATTTAGTCATTCGTTTATGGAATTTATTAAAACTTTTCTCATCCTCATCACTCACACCTGCGATCTTGCCATCAGAGTATTTAATATGGCTCCCATCTTCTGCTAAAACTATAGTTTCAAGGTTATCTTTAACGATATCTAACTGGAGGTTTAGTTCTTTTATCACTTCTGGTTGAAATTGATAAAGAAGATGTGCACAAGCTGAAACGGAGAAGCCATCATGAAATTCTCTTGAGACTGCCGCCCCTCCAGTCTGATCATTTGCTTCTAAAACGAGTACTTTTTTTCCCTTTTTCGCGAGAATTGCAGAACACACAAGTCCGTTATGACCCGCTCCAATTATTATTGCATCATATTTATCAGTCATCGCCAAAATTCTCAGGTACAGTGTTTTTAAGTTTTAAATCTAATAAAATTTCACGAGCGGCATTAGCTCCAGGTGCCGCCATAACCCCTCCTCCAGGATGTGTACTTGATCCGCACATATAAAGTCCATTAACTGGAGCTCTATATTGAGCATATCCTGGGACCGGCCTATTAAATAAAAGTTGATCCATAGTTAGTTCGCCATGGAAGATATTTCCCTCTGTTATGCCTATTTGATCTTCAATATCTTGCGGTGTTCTAATTTCCACATGAAGAATCAAATCCTTAAAATCAGGACTATAATTTGAAATTTGATCTATAACACTTTTACCAAAAGCTTCCCTTTCATCACTAGTCCAAGCCCTACCCTCAATCTGAGCTGGACAATATTGAACAAAACAACTCATAAAATGTTTACCTGGAGGAACCATTGTAGGGTCAGTTGCACTCGGGATTGTGCAATCGATGTATGGGTCCTTAGACCAAGTTCCATCTTTCCAGTCATCATAAGCTCTTTCCATTCTCTCCATTGAATCAATAAAATGCATATCTGCATGTCCTATAAATTCACTATTTTTTGGTAAAGCTGGAAAAGTTGGCATCCCATCAAGTGCAATATTTAGTTTTCCTGATGAGCCACGAATTTTGAAGTTTTTAACTCTTTGGTAAAAATTTTCTGGTAGGTCATTTTTATCCATACAATTAAGGAATGTTCTTTTTACATCCATCGCTGAAACAACTACTGGTGCATATATCTCCTCGCCACTTTCAAGTGCAACGCCTTTGGTACGATTATTTTTGACAATTATTTGATCTACACCCGCTTCAGAGCGGATCTGTCCTCCGTATGACTGAAATGCTCCAGCAAGTGAGTTGGAGACAGCGCCCATACCACCTCTGGCAAAACCCCATGTTCCTACATTTCCATCTACATCACCCATATAATGATGTAATAAAACATAAGCTGTTCCTGGTGAATGGATACCAAGTGCAGTACCAATAATACCACTTCCAGAAAGGGCGGTTTTTATAACATCTGTTTCAAAATACTCATCCAAGTAATCAGCAACACTCATAGTCCAAAAACGAATTGTTTCATACAGTCTATCCTCACCAAGCTCTAAGAATTTATTACCAAGCATGATCAGCTCTTTTATATCCCTTGGTTTAAATGAGGTTGGATCTGGGGCTGTTCTTAGAAGAAAATCACGGATGAGACGACATTGACGCATTGTATCAGTTGAATATCTAGTATAAGCATCAGCATCATGAAGAGAATGCCTTGCCATTTCGCGATGCGCTGCTTCATGGTCATGATAGGAACCAAAGTAATCGCCATTCTCCATAAATTGAAGAGAGCCACCATACGGTGTTACTTGCAAGCCATGTTTGTGTAACTCAAGATCTCTGTATATTTCTGGTCGAAGTAAACTACAAACATAAGAGCAATTAGAATACTTCCAGTCTTTATAAAGCTCTCTGCTGACAGCGGCCCCACCAATGTAATCGTTTTTTTCTACGCAGAGGACATCCAATCCAGCTTTAGCAAGAAAAGCAGCATTAGCGAGCCCATTGTGACCAGCTCCAACAACAATTACATCATAATTTTTCATTGAGTTATTTGCCTATTTATTTAAGTATTTAATTTGTCTTTTGTAATGTCTACTGCTTGCTCAAATTTGTCCAGTGTTTCGTTTAAACATTTCATATCGTGAGACTCACACAAAAACCATGGTTCTCTTGAATCCGGTTCAACTAATATACCCAACTCATGAAGATTAGGAGCGAGAGTATCATAAAATTGATAATCCGAATTCAACCAGCCCCTGTAATCGGTAGGTACTTTTTCAGAGAAAAAGAGCCCCATCATCGATGGGTGTCCTGAAAAATCATGTGCAATATTTCTTGTTTCTAATATCTTGCTTATTCCATGTTGCAACTTTTTACCATATTCTTCAATATTTTTTAAAGCATCGGTTTCATCAATTATTTCAAGAGTTTTGGAAGCTGCAGATAGAGAAACAGAATGCCCAGTGAAAGTACCACCATGAACGACGCCATCATCCCCTCCTACGTGTCTCATAATTTCTTCTTTTCCTGCAACAACTGCTATCGGATAGCCATTACCCATAGCTTTTGCAAAAGTGCATAAATCAGCATCGACATTGTAAAGTTCTTGAGCGCCACCTTTAGCAACTCTAAAACCTGTTTTCACTTCATCAATAATCAATACGACTTCATGCTTGTCACACAAGTATCTTATATCTTTCATATATTGTTGGTTGGCACTAATGCTGCAACAGTTACCCATAATTGGTTCTACTAAAAATGCACCAATATCATGACCAGATTTTTTGAACAAATCTTCTATGGCATTGGCATCATTTATTGGTGCGGTATAGTTCAATTTCTTCGTAATTTTCGGAATACCATTACCGTATGGCATAAGATCAGGATCTCCGGTTTTTGGATCCCAATCCTCAATCTCTGAATACCACATAACCTCACTAAATACTCCATGATAACCTCCTTCGAGAATTACATGGCCGTCCTTTCCTGAAAAGGACCTCGCTATTCTCAAAGCCGCCATTACAGCTTCAGTGCCAGAATTAGAAAATCGAACTAACTCTGCTGACTTCACCATCCCACTGATTCTAGTGGCGATTTCATATTCAAGCTCAGTTGCGAGTGCGAATACACCACCCATATTCATGCCATTTCTTGCGGCTTCATCTACTCGTTCATCTTGATAACCAAGGATAATTGGCCCGTAGGCTAGACGATAGTCTATATACTGGTTATCATCTAGATCCCATAATCTCCCGCCCTTGCCTTTTTTAATATAGATGGTTTTGTCATCTCCCCAATATCTAAAATTTGAAGATACGCCCAAAGGGAGTTTCGTGATTGCTCGATTAAACTGTGAGTTGGATTTATCTAATCTTCTTGGCATAGTGTTCTACATTCCATCAAGGCCTCTTTTCTGCATAGAGCGCGCTATAATGAGCCTTTGAATTTCACTTGTTCCTTCCCAAATTCGATCCACCCTTAATTCTCGAAAGAATCTTTCAGCGACATTTTCTCTCATGTAACCCCTTCCACCAAATATCTGAAGAGCTCTATCAGCAATCCTATTCGCTGCTTCTGACACATAAAGCTTTACCATTGAACACCGATTATGCAAAACCTTAACATCTAGTTTTTCATCATCCGCTCTTGCAGCCTCAAAAGTCATCAATCTTGATGCCCACAGCTCAGTAGCACAGTCTGCTAACATAAATTGAATTATCTGTTTTTCAATGAGAGGTTTACCGTCCACAATTCTTTCTTCTGCAAACTTTTTCGCATCTTCAATCAATCTAGCTGCAGCACCACAACTTCTTGCCCCAATCATCAGTCTTTCATGCCTAAACCAACTGTGTGTGAATGCCATCCCATCGCCTCGCTTGCCGACTCGCTGCCCCTCATTGACAAGAACATTTTCAAATTTATAAGTAGGATGATGAGCTGCATAGGTATGACTGAATAATGGAGATTCAATCATTTCAATTCCATCTGTATCCTTATCTACGAGAAATAATGCATCTTCTTCTTCATCAGGTAAATAAGCTTGAAACCAGAAATAATCAGCTAAATTTGCACTTGTTACGTACCATTTTTCTCCATTTAAAATATACCCATTTTTAACTTTTTCAGCTGTTGCTTCTAAATTAGCCACATCTGAACCAGAGCCTGATTCGGTTATGGCATAACAATCTTTTTTCGCTCCTTTCATCAAAGGAATAATATATTGATTTATTTGCTCTTCTGAGCATGCATCAAACATCCACGATTGTGCTTCAGGAAAACACCATGAAAGTGCATTTGTTACCCTACCCAATTGCTCCCAAATTGCTACTTGCTCTACCATTGAAAGCTGAAGTCCGCCATATTTCTCTGGGACATCGATGGCGGTAAAACCTAATTCAATAGCTTTTTTCTTATTTCTTGATGTGATTTCCTTTGAAAGCTCACCGTTGTTGAGCTCAGCCTCTATTTCATGGGGCTGTAGATAGTTGTCAGCATAATCACGGGCTATTTTTTGCCACTTTTTTGCCTGATTGTTAAGCTTTATTTCCAAACTTTAGCCCTATTTAATGAATTAATAATAAAAATTAAGAATAACTGAATTTAAACTCTTGCAGCCAATTCTTTCAATATCCATTGGATATAAACGCTTTCCGCATCTTCCATGCCTGAAAATGGACCAGGCACATAGTATTTAGATTCAACCCCTTTGCGATTATTTACGATTATAGTTTTATCCGCATGTGTAGTTACATCCCATAACCACACTAAATCATCTTTGTTATAGTCCTGACCTTCCTCAGCATCATTCCTGACTAACCAGTATATTTTGCATTCACTGTTACCAATATCAACCGGTGTAAAAACATAAACAACAACGTGATCACTATAAGCGAGCATAAAGGTGAAAGCACCAAATGAAAAATCTGATGCACCCCCGTCATAATCTTTAAAATTACCTAGCAGAGGAGCAACTGCTTCACCATCCTTACTTCCAGTTTTGTATCCTTTGAATAAGGCCGTACGGCTATAACCATAACCTTGTTCGCCTTCTCTTGCCTTCATATCGATAAAATCAATCTCTATATTTTTTATCCCACATGATTCCATTCTCTCAAGCATATGTTCCTGAACTCGGTCTCTCTTTGTGTCATCCAGCATAAGAGTATGCATCTTGGCGTATTCAGGATGTGCAGTGGCGCAATGATAACACTCCTGATAATTTTCAATAGAAAGTTTCCAGTTCGCTTCAATTGGATAAGTGATTTCAGCTGCAACTTTTAAATTCTCAAAATCAAACATCTCCATTGGTTCTTTTAAGTCTCTCTTAGCTCCATCCCATGATGGAGGGCTATCTGAAAAACACACAAAAACTAATCCATAAATAATATCTATGGAAAGCTTATGTAAACTGAAATCACTCTTATCAAAATCATTTGGCATATTTCTGGCTGCAGTAAGCTCACCGTCTAAATTATAAACCCAGCCATGGTATGGGCAGCTAAATTTATTTGTTGAACCCTCACTTTCGAGACAAACAAGCGATCCTCTATGTCTACATACATTAGCAAATGCCTTCAATTTTCCATCTTTATTACGAACGATAATGGCTGACTCATTAGCAACATTAATAACTCTAAAATCACCGGCATTGGGAATTTGTGATTCATGGCCAGCGAATATCCAGTTTTGAGAAATAATATGATCCAATTCAAGTTGATAAATATCAGGGTCAGTATAAAATCTTTGGTCCAAAGACCAACCTGGTTTTTGCGCCGAAATTAATTCTTTAATATCCAGTTTTTGATTCATTATTGACCTCTCATTATTTCTAGTTACTATTTTAACTCTTCTTTCAATACTAGAGATAGATTTAATTTCGTATTGTGACATGGAGAGCGTATATTTATTTTGGATTTTTTTAATAGAGCAATAGTGTGTTAAATTGAGCATTGTCTTCAACTGAAATTAACCATGAGATTCAATATGAGAAAGTTCTTGATTTTTTATCTTTTCATTACCGCAATAAGTGGTTGTAAAAGTGAGCCAAAAGTTAGTGTTGAAAATCAAACCTTAATCGGAAAGTACCACCAAAATACTGATATAGCCGCCTTTCTAGGAATTCCATTTGCGGAGCCTCCAATAGATGAGCTGAGATGGTCCGCTCCAGTTCATCATCAACCAAAAAATTCTGTAAGACATGTAAAAAGTTTCTCTCCAGCCTGTATACAGCCAATGGGAATATTGGAGTGGTATCGAGATCTAGCAGAGGTATTCGGTAACCCAAGAAATATTGTTGAAGATTTATCAATAAATGAAGATTGCTTGTATTTGAATGTATGGACACCCACGCTAAATAATAATGCCGATCTGCCTGTAATGGTCTATGTTCATGGCGGTAGCAATAACAGTGGATGGTCTTTTGAACCGAATTATCATGGATATGCATTGGCTAAAAAAGATGTTGTAGTAGTAAGCATAGCTTATCGACTTGGTGTTTTTGGATTTTTTTCACACCCAGAAATACAAGGGTCAATAAATGCTAATTTTGGATTATGGGATCAGGTCCTTGCACTTGAATGGATTAGAAAAAATATTAAAAAATTTGGAGGAAATCCTAATAATGTAACCGCATTCGGTGAATCGGCAGGTGCGCAAGATATCCTGGCTTTAATGTTTGCAGATCCCGCAAAGAATCTCTTTCATAAAGCCATCTTACAGAGTAATGCTGGATTTGGATTGCCACAACAAACAAATGGTAATGGGCATGTCAGGTCAAGCATGGAAGATGAAAGAAATAGAGGTTTAAAACTTGCAAGAATATTAAGTACCTCAGATATACCACTATCACTTGATGAATTAAAAAGTGTGACAGCAGACAAAATTCTCAATACCTATCAGAAAGAATTTCCCGAACACTACCACTCTCCTGCAGTGGATGGATATTTAATAAAACGACCAACATGGTTGGATATACAAAATAAAGATCTCTCAAACATGAGAGTGATTATTGGCACTAATGCGGACGAGTATTATGCAAATACCCCTGAAAATGTGACACCAGAAACGCTTGAAATAATAGCGAATCAATTATTTCCATCAATGACTGATGTTGTAATGAATGCGGTTAAAAGTGAATCAGACCCTAGAAATATTATTGATAGATTATATACGGCTGAAGGAATGCTATGCCCTTCAGAAAACTTAGCAGCAAATATAACAAGTGATGAAGGCAAAAGTTGGGTATATTATTTTGATAGGATTCGTGAGGGAGATTCTGCAAAGCATCCAATGATAAGAGCATATCATGGCGCAGAATTGCCTTATGTGTTTAATACGCATGATGAATGGATGACCACCACAAATTTAGATAATGAAATCACCGACATAATTACAGATTATTGGACAAATTTTGCAAAAAATGACAACCCGAATAACCCCAATATTCCTCATTGGCCTGAATTCAAAAAAGATACAAATTTTGTACAAAGGCTAGGTGATAAAATAGAAAGTATCCCTTCAACAGAATCAGTATTATGTTCAATTTATACAAATCAAATCAAATGATAAGAAGAACGTATGTTCCTTGGTCTTGATCTCGGCACATCATCTGTAAAAGTAATTGTAATTAATGATGATGGCGAAATATCTTCTAAATCAAGCCAATCACTCTCATTATCGAGCCCTAATCCATTGTGGAATGAACAGAGTCCATCAGATTGGTTAGAAGCAGCTGAAACAGCCATTCTAAAAATACCAAAAAAAATTAGATCAAAATTAAAAGGAATGGGTTTATCCGGTCAAATGCATGGCGCAGTCCTATTAGACAAAAAAGAGCGCCCTATTAGACCAGCAATACTATGGAATGACGGGAGGTCCTTTGAAGAATGCAAAGAATTAGAAAAAAAATTGCCTAATCTTAACAAAATTACTGGCAATCAAATTATGCCAGGATTCACTTCACCTAAAATAGAATGGGTTAGAAAATACGAAAAAGAGAACTTTTCAGCAATTCAAAAAATACTACTTCCCAAGGATTATCTGAGACTAAAATGGAGTGGAGAGTTTGCAACAGACACTTCAGATGCCTCTGGAACAATGTGGTTAAATACTAAAAAACGATCCTGGAGTAATGATGCATTAGAGATATCAGGAATATCTTCTCAACAATTGCCGGAATTATTTGAAGGGAATCAAATAACTGGAAAAATTTCAAAATCCTCTTCGAAAAAACTTGGTATACCTATGATACCAATAGTCGCTGGTGCCGGGGATCAAGCAGCTGGAGCGATTGGCTCTTCAGTTATCAATCCCGATGATGCTTCCTTAGTTTTAGGTACATCTGGTGTAATATTTCTTGTCACTGATGGATTTTTACCTAATTTAAAACAAGGGATTCATGCGTTTTGTCATACAGTACCTCGAACATGGCACCAAATGGCTGTAATACTTTCTGCTGCTTCAGCCATTGATTGGTGCGCTAATCTTGTTGGTTATGATTATCCAGCTAAAGCTTACAAGGCGGCAGAAAAGAAAGGAGATTCCGAAAATATCATGTTTCTTCCCTACTTAAATGGCGAAAGAACTCCCCACAACAATCCCCACGCAAGCGCTGCTCTTTTCGGACTTAAATCCAACACAAATAGAGCTTCTATAATCCATGCAGCGCTCGAAGGAGTGGCTTTTGCATTAAGTGACGGATATAAAGCACTCGTAGAGGGTGGAGGAAAATGCAATACGATTTCAGTTATTGGTGGAGGGTCACAGTCAACATACTGGGGTAAAATAATTGCGAATTGTCTGAATAAAACACTCGTTTATCGAGATGGTTCAGAAACAGGGCCTGCAAAAGGGGCTGCCATTTTGGCTCAGTCTGGCGTCACAGGAAAAGACTTGAAAAGTTTATGTAAACCCTCGCCAATCATTGAAGTAATTGAACCGGAAAAAAACTATACTGAGCTCTATCATGCCAAAATAAAAAAATGGCAATTACTTTATCAAGAAACAAAAAATTTAAATCAATAAAAAAATATTATGCCTAAAACAATTTTTAATCATATCTCAAAAATTAAATTTCGTGGAAGTGAGAATAGAGATCCGCTCTCTTTCAACTGGTACGAAGAAGATAAAGTGATACTTGGTAAAAGCATGAAAGATCATCTAAGGATCGCGATCTGTTATTGGCATTCTTTCAATTGGGGAGGTAATGATGTTTTTGGAGAAACTACGTTTAACAGGCCTTGGTTATTAAATCCCACTTCACATAAAGAAGCATTGAAGAAACTCGATTCTGCTTTTGATTTTTTTAATAAGATCGGAGCTCCTTATTTTTGTTTTCATGATGTTGATATGGCTGCACGCGGAGAAACAGTAAAAGAATTATCAGAAAATCTTAAAAAAATGATAGATCCTCTCTCATTAAAGATGGAAGAAAACGATACTCAATTATTATGGGGCACTGCAAATCTTTTCAGTCACCCTAGATATATGGCAGGGGCAGCGACTAATCCTGATCCAGAAGTGTTCAAATGTGCAGCATTTCAAGTAAAAAATATGTTGGAGGCAACACATCAACTTAAGGGTAAAAATTATGTTCTATGGGGAGGCAGAGAAGGATACGACACACTTTTAAATACCGATATAAAAAAAGAATTATCTCAATACGCAAGATTTTTAAGTCTAATTGTGGAGCATAAGGAAAAAATTGGGTTTAAAGGTCAGCTGCTGATTGAGCCAAAACCTCATGAACCAACAAAACATCAGTATGATCGCGATGCAGCAACAGTAATCGCTTTTCTTGAAAAATATAATTTACGGGATCACATCAAACTTAATATTGAGGCAAACCACGCAACATTAGCAGGTTCATCTTTTGAGCATGAAGTTGCTAATGCGTTTGCATTTAATGCCTTTGGGTCAATAGATATTAATCGTGGTGATCCCCAAAATGGATGGGATACAGACCAATTTAATAATGATTGCAAAGAAATGACGATGATAATCAAAAATATTATTATGAATGGTGGCTTTAAGAATGGCGGATTTAATTTTGATGCAAAACTCAGACGACAGAGTATTGATACAGAAGATCTATTCACAGCACATATAGGTGGAATTGACATCCTAGCAAAAGCACTTATTAACGCTGCAACTATGATCAATGATGACTATTTGGAGTCTTTTAAAAAATCAAGATATCAGGATTGGAATAAAGAAGAAGCTCAAAAGATACTCGCTGGCGAAATAAGTCTCGATGACATGTCTAAAAATATCATTGAACCAAAACCAAAATCTGGGAAACAAGAGTTACTAGAAAAATATTTAAGCAATATAACTGATTGAGAGTAATTACAAGTCCAGTCGAGTTTTTGCTATTAGAATTCCATTTGCATCTGCGTATAGCCAATTTCCTGGCTGAACCATTACGCTATTGATTGTGAGAATTGAGTCAATTTTTCCTTTATTTTCTTTTTTACTTTTTCTGGGGCAAGTGCCAAGCGCCATAACACCGATCTCAAGTTCTCTCAATATCTCGATGTCTCTAACATAACCATTAATGACAATACCAGACCATCCATTTTCTATTGCCATGGTGGCAATCATGTCACCTAAAAGTGCAACTTTACTGGATTTTTTACCGCAAACAACAAGTATTCCTCCTTCACTTTTTTCAGACAATTTCTTTTTGACAAAAGAATTGTCTTCAAAACAATCAACAGTCGAAACTGGGCCTGAAAAAATTTTCACAGCTCCAAAATTCAAAAAATCAGTTATAACATTTGTTTCTGGAAATTTATCATTTATGTCTGGAGTCGAATTCATATTCATTTTAAAAGAAATCAAAAAAGTTATTTAACACCCATCCCATCGCCACAAATAAAATGAATAATGGAAGCTTTGGAATTTCCCTTAAATCTTTTTTTGTGAAAAATAAGAATGCCGCGATAAAAGGAACTGAAGGCATAACACCGATAACAACATAAAGAAATATGTAGTGAAAAATTGACATTATGATTTTACACAAACATTGGTTAACTCAGAATAAAAATCCAGAGAATGTTGACCCCCCTCTCGACCAATACCAGATAATTTCATGCCACCGAAGGGAGTTCTCAAATCTCTCAAATACCAAGAGTTCACCCACACAACACCCACATTCAATTTTGATGATATTAAATGAGCTTTATTAATATCCTTTGTCCAAATGGCAGCGGCCAATCCATATTTTGAGTCATTTGCTTTTTTGAGCACCTCATTTTCTGATTCAAATGGAGTAACGTGACATACAGGGCCAAAAACTTCATTTTTGATTAAGTCCGATTTTTCCCCTAATCCTGTAAATATTGTTGGCTCGATCCAAGAGCCTGAGTCTCTTTTGTCATCAAATATAGGAATTCCACCTCCAACTTCCAAAATACCGCCATCAGTGATTGCGGTTGAGAACGCCTTTAACACTTTTTCTCTGTGTTCTTTTGATATCAATGGCCCAAAATCCAGTGATTCTTTCTGAGGCCAATTTTCTGTTATCTTTTCAGCTTCAGATTTAAATTTTTCTAGAAACTTCTCATAGATTGATTGATGAACATACACCCTCTCGGTACACAAACACACCTGTCCGCAATTCGCAAAAACTGATTTTAATGTCCCTTCAATGGCAGCATCGAAGTCTGCATCATCAAAAATAATCGCCGCATTTTTTCCACCGAGCTCAAATGAAACTGGCTTTACTCCATCGGCTGCGGATTTCATGATTTCGGAACCGGTTGCAGATTCCCCAGTAAATGTAATGGCGTCAATATCATGATGTTTTGTGAGGTATTCGCCAGTTGATTTTGGGCCATAGCCATGGACTATATTAAAAACTCCATCTGGAAAACCCACTTCATCAACAACTTCAGCTAAAAGCGTTGCTGTTCCTGGTGTTTCTTCTGATGGTTTGGCAACTATACAATTACCGGCTGCTAACGCCGGTGCAACTTTCCATGTCAGCAGTAAAAGAGGTAAATTCCATGGTGCAATGATAGCAATTACTCCTTTGGGCTTTCTGATAGAGTAGTTAATTACTTTTGAACCATCCTCATGTTGCATTTCATAGGATTCAGTCTTGCTGATTTTTATGTAATTAGAAAAAAATCTAAAATTTTCAGCACCCCTTGGAATATCAATTAATTTTGCTTGATTCACCGGTTTTCCGGTATCTGCAACCTCTGCATCGACAAAATCATCGAATCTTTTTTCAATTGTTAAAGCAACCTTTTCTAATAAATCACATCGAGTCTTCAATGGCATATTTGACCAGTCACCATTAAAAGCATTTCTCGCTGCATCTACTGCTTTATCAACATCTGAATTACTTGCTTCCGCAACTTTTGCTACCAGAGAACCGTCGATTGGGCTAATGTCATCAAACAAATTTTGAGAAGACTGGAATTTCCCAGCTATATAATTTTTGTAAATTATTTGACTCAAAGTTTGATCCTCAAGATTATGATGAATATTATTTTTGATACTTTAATTCACCGCCAACAAATGTCATTTCTACTTCAGCTGATGGAATTTCCCTATAATCAACAGTTAATAAATTTTTTGATAAAACCACAAAATCTGCATATTTTCCTGGTGTTAAGGTGCCCTTAATGTCCTCCTCAAATGCTGAATAAGCACCATTGATAGTGTATGTCTCCATCGCTTCTTTTCTTGTCATTATGTGTTCTGGGTAAAACTCATCACCATTGATCATTCTTCTGGTGACAGATGAATAATAAGAAGCAATAGGATCTATTCTCTCTACAGGAACATCAGTTCCATTCGTTATCATTGCACCCGTTTCAAATAGTGTTCTCCATGGTTGAGAGGTATCCTTCGCTCTCTCATCTCCAAGTCTGCTGGGAATCCATGGCCCATCTGATGTGCCATGAACTGCTTGAACTGAAGCAATAACTCCTAGCTCACCAAATCTGGGTATATCACTCGGATGAATATGCTGAGCATGCTCAATTCTCCAGCGCAAATCTTCGCCTTTCACGCTCAAATCTTTCCAAACATTTTCATAGATATCTAATGTTTCTCTATTTGCTCTGTCTCCAATTGCGTGTGTATTTACTTGAAATCCATGTTTCACTGCAACTTCAGCCGTTCCTGTAATGTCTTCAACTGTTTCAAGAACCAAACCTGATGTTTCCGGTAGATCCATATAAGGTTCCAATAACCATGCTCCATGTGCGCCAAGCGCTCCATCTATTTGTTTCTTTATCGATCGTACAGTTAGAAAATCATTGCCTTCTGGAAGCATTTTATATTGTGGAAGTGCCACATCCATCATTTCATTAGACTCACCTCTAACCATTACATAAAGACGGACATCTAGTTCTCCTTCACTCTCAAGTTGTTTAAAAAAATCAATAGTTTCAAAACTTGCTCCCGCATCATGGAATGATGTAACACCAAATTTTAGTGCTTCATCGGCTGCCATCTTGACTCTCTCTCGATTCTGATTTTCAATCTGTTGAGGTGTCATCCTTCCTTCATATTCATTTCTCGCATCTCTTATCAACCTCTGAGCTGTTTCTCTCATTAATCCGGTTGCTTTTCCTGACTGATCTCTAACTATCGTTCCACCTTCTGGATCTAGAGTATCCTTGTTAACACCGGCAATTTCTAGAGCAGCATCATTCCAAAATGCTGCGTGCCCGCTCGCGTGACCAAGAACGACGGGATTTTGAGGTGATATTTTACTCAGTGTATCGTTTATCGGAACACCGTCTACTGCGTTATCAGGCAGACTGTTCCATTTATCCTGATGCCAGCCTCTTCCAAATATCCAATCTCCTGGTTTAGATTTATCAACTGCTACTGCTACTTTTGAAACCACTTCTTCCCAACCGCTCACATCATTCAAATCAAGTATCTGTTTTGATCTTCCTAAGCTCATATAATGCCCATGACCCTCGATAAAACCTGGCATAACAAAGCGTCCATTAAGATTAATAACTTCCGTGGTGTCACTTATGTACCTCTTAATCTCTTCATCATTTCCAACTGCAGTTATTTTGTAATCATTGATTGCCATAGCGCTGACATTTCCAATGTCTGGATCAACAGTAGTAATATAACCATTGAGTAGGACTAAATCGGCTGATTTAATTTGATCTTTATCTGTACCAACTGAATTATCGGTACATCCGAAACACATCAATAAAAAAACCGCAGTAAACATAACAGACAAGGATTTGTACATATTTCTACCTCATAAAATTTGGCATTTAAAATAAAAATAATACATGTAATTTTGTATATTTCTATTTTTAAGATTTAAATTTCATACACAAGCTAATTACAATAGCGCTTTCTTCGTGTAAATTACATAAAAATAAAGTTTATAAAATTCAATTTAGGATAAACACATGCGACAGTTTTTTATATCAATATTAATGCTTTCAGTTATCAGTCAAGTTGCCTGGTCAGATGCTATTCGCCAAACAAAAGGTGATTTCTATGATGCATTCAGACAGTTAGATGTTGATCTTCCTAGCCCCAATGTATATAGAACAGCTTCAGGTGCCCCAGGACCTCAGTACTGGCAACAAGAGGCTGATTATCACATTAAGTTAACACTGGATGAAACCAAACGTCATATAGAAGCCTCAGAAGAGATAACTTATAAAAATAATTCACCAGATACTTTAAATTATATCTGGTTGCAATTAGATCAAAATAGATTTGCCGATAACTCACTTGAAAGAAGATCTGCTGATGTAGGAAGAGGTGCTAGGGATAAAAATAGCGATAGATTGACCTATAATCAAATCGCGGTTAATCAACTTGCCAAAGATATCGATTATGGTTATGACATAAAAAAAGTCATAGATGACAAAGGCAATCCAATTCCATTCAAAATTGTGGATACCATGATGCGTCTAGATTTAGAAGAAGCTCTTTCTCCTGGTGATAAAATAAATTTTTCTATTGATTGGTCATTCAATGTACTACTGGAAGCGCGTGTTGGCAGTAGAGGCGGATATGAATATTTTCCTGAAACCGATACTTCAATCTTCTTTTTAGCCCAATGGTTTCCTAGGCTCGCTGCTTACACCGATTATGCAGGATGGCAACACAAATCTTTTCTTGGGCGTGGAGAATTTACTCTTGAATTTGGAGACTACACTGTTGAGATAACTGTCCCTGACGATCACATCGTCTCAGCAACTGGTGAGCTTCAAAATCCAACAACTGTTCTTTCTAAGTTACAAAGAGATCGTTTAGAAGAAGCAGAAAACGCATCTAAACCTATCTTTATAGTCACACCTGAAGAAGCTCTCGAGAATGAAAAAAATAAATCTCAAGGTCAAAAAACCTGGATTTTTAAAGCTGACAATGTTCGAGATTTTGCCTGGTCAAGCTCGAGAAAGTACATATGGGATGCTATGACACATCATCAAAATGATAAAAAACAGCCTACAGTTTTAGCGATGTCATTTTATCCAAATGAAGCAGAACCCATTTGGTCAAAGTATTCAACACACGCTGTAGTTCATACGATGGAGGTATATTCTCGTTTCTCATTTAATTATCCTTACCCAACTGCCCAATCAGTCAATTCTTGGAAGAGTGGCGGTATGGAATATCCAATGATTACTTTCAACGGATACAGGCCTGAACCCTTTGAAAAAGTGAAGGAGAGTAGTGAAGAATCTTCAGAAAACAAAGGTACAGATACTCCAAAAAATACATATTCAAGAAGAACCAAGTATGGCTTGATTGGTGTCATCATACATGAAATTGGACATATCTATTTTCCAATGGTTGTTAATTCAGATGAGAGGCAATGGACCTGGATGGATGAGGGTATAAATAGCTTTCTCGAATATATAGCTGAATTTGAATGGGAGGAAAATTTTCCAGCTTACGGAAATAATGCCAATGTTCTGGACTATATTACGGATTATATGAAAAGCGAAAATCAAGTACCAATAATGACTAACTCAGATTCTGTCTTAAGATTAGGACCGAATGCATATTCTAAGCCAACAGCAGCATTAATTGTTCTTAGAGAGACAGTAATGGGAAGAGAGTTATTTGATTTTGCATTCAAGGAGTATTCAAGACGATGGAAATTCAAACGTCCTACTCCTTCAGATTTTTTTAGAACGATGGAAGATGCCTCGGGAATTGATTTGGATTGGTTTTGGAGAGGGTGGTTTTACTCTACAGATCATGTGGATATTGCATTAACCGATGTCAGAGAATACAAAGTCTCAACAACAAATCCTGATATTGAATTTCCTTTACAAAAGGATGAATATAACAGCAAAACACCTGAATCTCTTACACAAACCAGAAATAGAGAAGAAAATAAAGAGTTATATATTGATCGTAACCCAGAATTAATCGACTTTTATAATGAAAATGATCGATTCACCTCCAGTAATAAAGATAAGAATAAACATACAAGTCTTATAGATGGCCTGGATGAATGGGAATATCAAACTCTAACTCGAGCAGTCGAGGAAGATGACTATATCTATTATGTTGACTTTGAAAATATTGGAGGACTGAACTCTCCATTACCCATTCTTATGACTTTCGAGGATGGCACAAATGAACTTATGACGATACCGGCAGAAATCTGGAGACGGAGTTACAAAAAAGTAACTAAATTAATCATTAGAAATAAGAAAATTATATCGATTGAACTGGATCCAAGGCATGAAACTGCTGATACCGATTTTTCGAATAATTTCTTTCCTAGTCGAATCACTAAATCTAGAATTGAATTATATAAATCTAATTTCAAGCGACGTGATTTAATGGCTGATATGCTAGAAAAATTAAGAAAAAGAAAAACTGGCAATGATGATTCACTTCGGAGCGTTCCTTTAGAAAATACAAATTAGTTAAGTGATTAGTAGGATTAAAAAAAATGTTTTTCTATGTGTAATTTTCATTTCGCTCTCTCTAGAGGCACACAGAGCTCCTGGAGTTCTTACCACTATTGAGTGGAATAAAAATATACAACGAACAGAAATAATTCATCGAATACATAATCATGATGCGGAACTTGGTGTCGCCCAAATAGAAAATCTCCCCCTTCTTTCTGTCAATGATGCAGAAGGAAGAGCCAGAATTTCACTCTATGTAGAAAGAAATTTTACTCTATTTCAAAATGGCAAAACACAAAACATAGAATTAATCGGTGCAGAATTAGTTGATGACTATATATTTATATACCAAGAATTGGCTTATGAACTGGGAAAAGATATATCTATCAGGAACACGATTTTGAGAGAGATATATCCAAAGCAAATAAATCAAGTGAATTTATTCGTTGAACGAAATATCAAAACTTTACAATTTGGAGAAAATGATACGATCCTTCATATCAAAAATTAACCTCTTATTAGTTTAACTTCTAATGAATTCTTGATATATTCTTGCGCGTTAATTAGATCATCAAATAATTCATAAAACTTAGGAAAAATCTTGGCCACTAAATCAAAAAAATCAGATTATAGACCCTGGATCGGGTTGCTAATCACTTCTCTCTTCATAACACTAATGACGGTTATCTTTCTTCAAAAAACTGAAGATCTCGTAAAAAAAAGAAGTGTCAAAAAATTCATTTCTGTAGACGAGAGACTTGAGCCTTTCGGAAGTGTAAATCTGCCAGCAAATTTAGTTATTTCTAAAGATGATCAGCTCATCTCTTCTATTGAGCCTGCAGAGAAAGAAAATGTAACTGTTGCAGTAAATTTACCCAAGATTGAATTATCATCAGGTTCAGAACATACGATTAAAATGCTTAATGTAGGGCCATCGGGAACCATGGTATTTGATCCTGCCGTCATAAAAGTATCAATAGGAGATACCATTCATTTTAAATCAACAGATATGGCTCATAACTCAGTCTCAATTCCAAATATGACGCCATCTGGAGCAAAAGGTTGGACTGGACTTATGAATGAAGATATAAGTGTGACTCTTGAATCAGAGGGTATCTATGTATATCAGTGTGATCCACACCTTATGATGGCAATGGTAGGAGTTATTCAAGTGGGAGATGCAACCAATATAAATGAAATTAAACAAGGCACAGAAAATCTGAAGAAAAATTTTATAATGAATACAGAAAGACTTGATTCATATCTTTCACAGTTGTAATTTTAATAATAGTATTAACCGAAAATTTAATTTTTACGCATTTATAAAAGATATCATTTATGGAAAATATGGAAAAAATATTCAAAAATATTCAAAAAAAAATCACTGAAAGTATTCCAGAAGATATTGATGCTCTTAAAGGTGACTTGAAACAAAATATCCAAGCTGCAATTGAAGCTCAAATAAAAAAACTCGACCTCGTCACCAGAGAAGAGTTTGAAATACAAGAACTCATTCTTAAAAGAACTCGAGAAAAACTCGAAAAACTCGAAAAAGATATAAAATCCTGAGATAAGATAAACATAATTAAAATTATGTTATAAATAAAGTTGTTTAATTCATCTGGATGTAAGCGTTGAATATTCGAATCGCAACCCGTAAAAGCGATCTTGCAATGTGGCAGGCAAATCATGTCTGTGAAAAACTAAAAAATTTGGAAGAAATAAGTAGTGTTGAGCTCGTTCCTATGACTACTGAAGGAGATTTAAACCTTGATCAAAATCTTCAAAAAATAGGTGGAAAAGGTCTCTTTATCAAAGAATTAGAACATGCAATTCTTCAAAAGAAAGCTGATATCGCAGTTCATTCAATGAAAGACATGCCCGTAAAATTACCAGATGGATTCTGTATTGCGGCCACTCTAAAACGAGAGTCACCATTTGATTCACTGATCACTAATAATAACTTAAAACTCAAACAACTGAAAAGTGGAGCTATCATAGGTACTTCCAGTCTCAGAAGGCAATCTCAAATCTTAAGACTTCGCCCGGATATAGAAATAAAAAACCTAAGAGGCAATGTTAATACGAGGATGAATAAACTCGAAGAAGGCGAATTTGATGCAATCATTCTTGCAAGAGCTGGCATTGAGAGGTTAGGTTTGTCTGAGAGCATTACAGAAACATTTTCACCTGATGATATGATCCCGGCAGCAGCACAGGGTGTTATAGGTATTGAATGCGCCACAAATAATAAAGATATTATTAAGATACTAAGCGCTCTCGATGATAAAGAATCAACTATTACTACTAATGCAGAAAGATCAGTTAACAGAGAGTTAAAAGCAGATTGTCAATCTCCAATAGGATCTTATGCGACAATAACTCAAACAAAATGCAAAATTGAAACTATAGTTGCTTCGCCAGACGGCTCGAAAACAATTAGAGAATCAATAATTGGAGACCAAGACAAAGCAGTTGAATTGGGTAAAATATTAGCCCAGAAATTAATCTCTCTCGGTGCAGAAGATATAATTAAATTATCTCAATTATGATTACATCAAAAAAAATTTATCCAAAAACACTCATTCTTCGTTTCAAAAAACAAAATAAAAATCTCATAAAATCACTCGATGAAAACAACATAGGATTTATTTTACTGCCACCGATGTCTATAAAAGCACTCGAATCTGAAAAAATTATTAAATCCATAAATAATATATCTTCGACAGATATTTTTATTTTTGTTAGTCAGAATGCAGTGGAAACAAGTTATAAATATTTAAGTTTTAATAACTCGAAAATAGTAGCCATTGGACCCACAACAAAGTCTAAAATTGAAAAATCTGGAGCAAAAGTAAACTTCTGTCCAAAAGATAATTTTACTAGTGAAAATTTACTTAATAGTGATTTTTTAAAAAATGTTAAAAATAATAATATAACGATTGTTCGAGGAGATACTGGAAGAGATAAACTTCGAAGAGAACTTCAAATTAGAGGTGCAAATGTTAAGAATTTAGTCACCTATAAAAAAATAATCAATGAGCTAACTATTGACGAAGTAAATCAACTCAAATATCTAATTGAAAATAAAACAATAGAATATATTGTCGTCATGTCAACAGAATTAGTTGCAAATTTTATTATGATCTTAAATTCACATAATATAAAAACAAAAAAATTACCTACATTCATAGTTCCTAGTAAAAGGATTTCTGAATACATAAGAAAGAATATACGGGGTTCAAAATGTATAGTTACAGATGACCCAAGAGACGAAGCAATTGTTAATACTTTAATCGAATATCTCTAATATGAAAGAAGTCAGCAAAAAAGATAAATCTAATTCAAAATCGTCGGCTATATTAACAGTGCTGTTAATTTTGTTAAGCCTGTTTATTGTAATTTTATATATTTATTTTGAGAGGAATTTTATTCATAAAGATAATTTTGAAGTATCAATTATTAATAAATATGAGATGCTAATTGACGAGAGACTAGGAGATCAAAGTAAAATCTATAATCAAATTAATAAAAAGCTTCTTGAAATAGAAAATAATCAAAATCAATTAATGATCGACTATGATTATTTGAAAAATAATGATTTTCGTCAGGAAGATCATCCCAATAATTCTGATATTTTTTTGGTATCAGAGACAAAATATCTTCTGGAGATGGCATTTTCCCGTAATCTTATATCAAGAGAAAAGAATGACATTATAAATTTACTGAGAGAAGCAAATCTAATTTTAGACGGATTAAATTATAAAGAAATAGATGAAATAAAATTGGCAATCCAAAATGAGATACAAGATTTATTGTCGAATAAAGATAACAATGAAGAATTGATATCGCAACTGTCACAACTTAGTAATAAAGTAGAATCACTAAAAACAAAAAATTCTTATTCTATAAATACTAAAACTGAGGTTACCTCTACCTCAAAATATCAAAAACTATGGATTTCAATAAAAGAGGCTTTAAATGATGTGATTTCAATAAAAAAATATGACTCGCTAGATATTGATAGAGAATTATCAGAAAAGATAATATCGATACAATTAAAAAAACTACTTAATGATGCAATACAATCAATAGAACTCAACAATACAGACTCATTTAAAGCATCACTAAAAGCCTCAAGTAATTGGATTAAGCTCTATTTTGATGAAAATGATAATGAAGTCATAGGAATTCAGGAAAAAATAAAAAAAATGGAAGATGAGGAGAATAAATATCTGAGTAACATTAAAGGCATAATAAATTTAATTGAAAATTTTGAAAAAACAGTACTTTTAACTAATCAACCGCCAATGAATTAAATGAAATTTGGCTTATACATCGTATTAACAATTTTGTTTGGTGCGTTTATTGCACAGATTTTGAATGAGAACCCTGGATATATATCTATTTATTTTAGAGATTATGTTATTGAGCTTTCTTTAATCTTTTTTTGCTTTGCACTAATCCTAACTTTTCTTTTTCTTCACTATTTAATAAAAACATTAAAAGCACCTAAAATAATTCTCAAAAAAACTAGGATCGCAATTCAAAATAAAGCAAATAATCTTCTTGAAAAAAGCTACCTAGAAATGTTGAAGGGTAATTATCCAATTGCTGAAAAATATGCAAAAAAAGCAAGATTCAATTGCAGCTCTCCTTTGTTAGCTTATATGCAGATCATACATGCCACTGACGCCCAAAAAAATCGCATGCAGAGAGATGATTGGCTTAAAAATGCATTTAAAAAATTTAAATACGCCGAAGAAGTGATTTTATACACTCAAGCTAAAATTCAGATTAGAGAATTAAACTATGAAGATGCTAGAGCAACACTAGGAAAAATAATAGAAAAAAATCCTAATAATATTTTAGCAAAAGAACTATTAACTGATCTGTATATTCGATTTTCAGAATGGGAATCACTTTCAAATGATCTTGATGATATTAAAAATAAAAGTAAATTCGAGAAGGATAAAATAGATAAGTTAGAGATTTTAATTTGTAATGCACTAATAAATTCTAAGGATAATATAAAAAGTATTAAGAAGTACTGGAAAGGTTTATCTAAATCCTTAAAAAATAATCCTATATTACTGAATGAATATTGTTTGAAATTATCAAGTAAAAATGAAAATGAAAACGCGAAAAAAGAAATACTGTCTTTTATGAAAAAAGAATACTCAAATGATCTGGTAAAAACTTTTATTAAAATTCACTCTAATCAGACAACAGATGTGATAAAAAAACTATCCCAGTGGATAGAAAAATACCCTCAACAAACAGAATTACTTCTCATGACTGCTAAAGTAAGAATAAAAAATGAAGAATGGCACGAAGCAAAAAACCTCGTTGAAAAAGCCATATCAATAGAGGCAAAAGAAGAAAGCTTTTTTATATTAGGAGAAATATTATTTCACTTTGGCAAAGTTGATTCTGCTTGTGAAACCTACCGAAAAGGGATGAAAATGAAGATCAATAAATCTCAACCGAAAATATCTCCATGAATTATCTAATTGCAGGAGCTGGGTATACCGGTTTGTCAGTTGCAAAAAAATTGCAAGGAGAAAAGGTAACTTTATTGAGTAGAAGTTTTAATAATAAACTAGAATTCGATAGTCAAAAGATAGATCTGGATAAAGACGATTTTACAATTTCAATTACTTCACCTTTTGTAGTTCTTTATACAATTCCACCTAACACCGCGAGTTTAAGTGATGAGAGATTAAAATTATTTTTAAAAAAATTGAAAATAAATCCAAACAGAATAGTTTATTTAAGCTCTAGTGGTGTGTATGGAGATAGGAAAGGAAATTATACAGATGAAACAGTCAAGCCTAATCCCATAACAAAAAGAGCCATCAGAAGATTAAATGCAGAAAAATGCATTACTGACTGGTGTCATAAGAATAAAGTTGAGCATGTCATACTTAGAGTTTCAGGTATTTATGGACCTGATAGATTGGGTATTGAAAAGTTAAGACAAGGTCTGACTGTAATTAAGCAATCTAAAGCAAAACCCAGCAATAGAATTCATATAAAAGATCTCACTAATTGTTGTATTAGTGCAATGATGAAAGATAAATTAAGTAATATTTATAATATTGGAGATGGAGATCATAGTAATCAGACTTGGTTTTATAAAGCTGTATGTCATCAAGTTGGTATAAAAAATCCAACTGAAATAGAAGCTGCAGAGGCTAAGATGAAATGGGGAGCAATGCGATTATCATTTCTCAATGAATCGCGACGACTTGATGTTAATAAAATGAAAAGGGAATTAATCGATAACCTCAGATACCCAAACGCAATAGATGGTATAAAAGAAAGCCTGCCTTGAGAGGACGCCTATGACAAAAAAAAATAGCACTGATGAAAATAAAATAATCTCGTATTTAGAAGATAATCCTGATTTCTTTCTCGATAAGAATGATTTGCTAATTAATTTAGAAATTCCTCATCAAAAAAAAGGAAGTATATCTCTTGTAGAACACCAAATTGAAATCTTACAGCAAGAGAATAAGCAACTAAAAAACCAACTTAACGAACTTATAAAAAACGCTTCATCAAACCATAAGATAATAGAAAAAATACAGAATCTCTCGTGTAAATTAATTCAAAGTAAAAGCTCATCAGAGGCATTAAGTTATTCAAGAAAATTTCTGATAAATGAGTTTGAAATTAATGACTGTACATTCGTATTTTATGAAAAACGTGATTTTAAAAAATTTAAATTCTTACTGATAAAAAATAAAACAGATAAATCTTTAAAGTTATTTGAATCATTTATTAAAAATAATATCCCGAGATGCAATAAATTAAGTGACACTCAATACCAATTTCTTTTTATTAATTCTGATTCAATTAGATCCAGTGCTCTAATTCCCATTGGCCTAAGTGAAAATATCGGTTTTCTCGCAATTAGTAGTCTTGATGAAGAGCGATTCAGTCCTGATATGAGTATGGATTATCTTTTAATCATAGGTAAACTTATCTCCAATGCAATATTACGATTTTAGAGAAATAATTAGCTTGCACCTGATGCCATGAAGAATGAAAAAAAATGGATTGATAAATTTATAAATCATATTAAAGTTCAGAGACAATTATCTCCATATACCTGCAAAAACTATTACAAAGATTTGATTTTATTTTTCCAATATTGCGAAGAAGGTGATCTTGATTCATGGAACAATATTGACTCTGAGCACATTAGATCATTCAGTGCCGTAAGATTCAGATCTGGAATTAATCCTAAATCCATTCAACGAAATCTCTCCTCAATAAGATCTTTTTTTAATTATCTAATAAAAGAAAATAAATTAAAGAATAATCCAGGTCGATCGGTAAGAGCGCCAAAAACAAAGAAAAAACTTCCCGAAAATATAGATGCAGATATGATGATGCAATTACTCGATATTAAAGAAAATGGATTTATACCCAACCGAGATCGAGCAATTTTTGAGTTAATGTATTCTTCTGGATTAAGATTATCTGAACTCGTCAATCTGAATACTACTGATATAGATTTGTCGGATGCAACTGTCATAGTAACTGGAAAAGGAAATAAGCAACGAATAATACCAGTTGGGCGATATGCAATTAGAGCCATAAGTTTATGGCTGGAATCAAGAAATGAAATTCTGTATTCAGAAAGTAAAGCTCTTTTTATTACAAAAAAAGGGAAACGAATAAGCAACAGATCCATCCAATCTAGATTAGACTATTGGGGAAGGAAGCAAAATATACCCACAAAAATTTACCCGCACATGCTAAGGCATTCTTTCGCATCACACCTATTAGAATCAAGCCAGGATCTCAGGGGGGTGCAAGAATTACTTGGGCATGCAAACATAAGTACAACTCAGATATATACACATCTTGATTTTCAGCACCTTGCCCAAATATATGATGATTCACATCCGCGAGCAAAAATTAAGCGGAAGGAATGAGTAATAGTTTAATTGGTAGTTTTTTGCTACAAAGTGAGGGAAAAATGGAACAATTTCGCGGCACCACTATTGTCTCTGTAAGAAGAGATAATAAAGTTGCAATTGCTGGGGATGGGCAAGTTAGCCTAGGCAATACTGTTATGAAAGGGAATGCGAAAAAAGTAAGGACTTTGGCTTCTGGAAAAGTGATTGCTGGCTTTGCAGGTGGTACAGCAGATGCATTTACACTCTTTGAATTATTCGAGAGCAAAATAGAGCAATATGGAAATCTTACAAGAGCAGCCATAGAGTTAGCTAAGGAATGGAGAACAGATCGTCGACTTCGTCGCCTCGAAGCTCTTCTTTGTGTGGCAGATCAAGAATCTTCTTTTATTATATCTGGAAATGGCGATGTTATAGAGCCAGAGAATAATATTATGGCTATTGGGTCTGGAGGATCCTTCGCACAAGCTTCCGCACTTGCATTAATGAAGAACACTAAATTAGATGCGAAAACTATAGCGAAAGAATCATTAAATATTGCGAGCGAAATCTGTGTATACACAAATAACAATATTATTATTGAAGAACTGATTAAGAAATAAACATACGAGATAACTATGTCCCAAATGACACCCAGAGAAATTGTTCAAGAACTTGATAATCACATTATTGGGCAAGATGAAGCAAAAAGAGCGGTTGCAATTGCTCTAAGAAACCGATGGAGACGCTCTAACGTCGACGAACCACTCAGAAGCGAAATTACTCCAAAAAACATATTAATGATAGGAGCAACCGGGATTGGGAAAACTGAAATTTCTCGTAGGCTAGCAAAACTTGCAAAAGCCCCATTTATAAAAGTGGAAGCCACAAAATTTACTGAAGTTGGTTATGTTGGTAGAGAGGTAGATAGCATCATAAGAGATCTGGTGGATATCGCAGTAAAAATTACCAAAGAAAGTGAAATGGAGAAAGTAAAGCATCGCGCTGAAGATGCAGCAGAAGAGAGGATCTTGGATGCACTGCTACCACCCTCACCTTCAAGTAACAAAGATGGCAATGGGCAACCTGAATCTAAAATGCAAGACACACGACAAAAATTTCGCAAAATGCTTAGGGAAGGAAAGCTTAGTGAAAAAGAGATTGAACTAGATATTCAAGCTGTTCCAGTTGGAATAGAGATCATGGCACCACCAGGGATGGAGGAAATGACTAATCAACTTCAAGGAATGTTTCAAAACCTCTCAAATAATAAAACCAAGACTCGTAAGTTAAAAGTACAAGATGCTATGAAAATTTTGACTGACGAAGAAGCTGCAAAAATGCTTGACGATGAAAAATTAAAATCTCAAGCCATAGAAGCTGTTGAAAATCAGGGCATAGTATTTTTAGATGAAATTGATAAGATCGCCAGAAGATCAGAAGGCGTCGGTGCGGATGTATCAAGAGAAGGTGTTCAAAGAGATCTATTGCCTTTAATTGAAGGTTCAACTATTAACACAAAATACGGAATGGTTAAAACAGATCATATTCTTTTTATCGCGTCTGGTGCTTTTCATGTTTCTAAGCCCTCAGATTTAATTCCAGAATTACAAGGAAGATTCCCAATACGTGTTGAATTAAAATCTCTTACAACAGAAGATTTTGTAAAAATTCTAACGGAGCCCGATGCATCACTAACAACACAATATTCAGCGCTCATAAAAACTGAAGGAGTAAATCTCAAATTCACTAAAGATGGAGTTCAAAGACTTGCTGAAGTGGCATTCCATGTTAATGAAAATACAGAAAATATTGGTGCACGAAGACTTCATACTGTCATGGAACGCCTACTTGAAACTGTGTCCTTCGAGGCTTCTGAAATAGATGGGAGTAATATTAAAATAGACAAAAATTATGTAAATGAGCATTTGGTTGAACTGTCTAAAAACGAAGACTTAAGTCGTTACATACTTTAATCGCAACCAGATAGATAAATGCCAAGTGTACCAATTGAAATAAAAGTACAAAAAAAACAAAGAAGATTGGTTATCGAATACTCTGATAAACAATCTTTCGAATTATCATTCGAATACCTAAGAGTTCACTCTCCATCCGCAGAAGTGAAAGGTCATGGTCAAGGTCAAGAGGTACTTCAATTAAATAAAGAAAATGTTTCGATTGAATCAGTGTTGCCAGTAGGCAACTATGCTATTAAGTTAATCTTTGATGACGGTCATGACTCAGGTATCTATACCTGGAAATATCTTCAAGAATTGGGAGAAAATAAAGCTAAGTATTGGCGAGCTTATCTCGACCGAGTTAAAGCTTCTAGATATACTTCGATCTAGTACAAATAAAATTGATCATGAATAAAAAAACAACTCACTTTGGATATAAAACTGTTTCTCAAGAAGAGAAAGCGGGTTATGTAAAAGACGTATTTGATTCCGTTTCAAATCGATATGATTTGATGAATGATCTCATGTCTGGCGGCTTACATAGGCTATGGAAAAAATACACAATCGACAAAGCTTCAGCTCGATATGGGCATAAGATACTTGATTTGGCGGGTGGCACAGGTGATCTAGCTAAAGTTTTTGCAGGTAAGGTAGGAGATGAGGGTCATGTTGTTTTAGCTGATATTAACTTCTCGATGTTGAACGAAGGTAGAACAAGATTAATAAATTCAGGAATTTCAGGAAATCTATCAATCACGCAAGTTAACGGAGAAAATTTAGCCTTTAAAGAAGGGTCATTTGATATTGTCACTATTGCATTTGGTCTGAGAAACATTACTGATAAACAGGCAGCACTTTCTTCTATATATCAGACATTAAAACCTGGGGGGAAACTTCTAATTTTAGAATTTTCAAAACCCATAAATTTATTGCGTCCTGCATATGATTTATATTCATTCAAAATTCTTCCTCTTCTGGGTAAATTGGTCGCTAATGATGCAGATAGTTATCAATATCTAGCTGAATCAATAAGGATGCATCCAGATCAGGATAAACTAATAACGATGATGGAAGACACAAATTTTGAAAGATGCCGTTATACAAACTTAAGTGGTGGAATTGTTGCTTTACACGAAGGGTATAAATTTTGATATTAATGCCAGATAAACATACTCTAATTAAACCACTTTTGTTGGCCATTAACAGACAGATAGAGGCGAAAACGCCTGCTGTTAAACTATGCGAAGAATTGGAAGATAAAATTATCTCAATCAATATAAAAAATACATCACACCATTTCGATGTGATAATTAAATCAAAAGAATTCCAATTACATCCCATACCAAATGAATATCATGTAAAAATATCAGGCTCACTTCTGAGCTTCGTTAATTTAGCGAGAAAAGATTCTAAAGATGCAGTTATTGATGGCTCTATTAATTTTGATGGTGATGTGGGTGTAGGACAGAAATATCAGAAGTTAATTGGTCTATTAAAACCTGATATTGAGGAAGAATTATCTCATTTTGTTGGGGATATTGTGGCAAATAATTTTAGTTCATTTGTAAGGGCGACAAAGAGGTGGGCGATTAATTCAAAAAATACTTTTGATGAGAATATCGCTGAGTATCTCCAAGAAGAAACAAGAATTATGCCTAATAATTTTGAGTTCAATAATTTCTCAAAAAAAATCAGTGAGCTTCGAGATGATGTTGAACGTATTGAGATCAGAATTAAAAACTCATTAAACTCAAGATAAAAAATGTTAACCCCTAAAAATATTATCCGACTTTTTACTATACAAAAAATTCTTTTTGGCTATCGGCTAAATGAATTGATCGATAAAATTCCAGTATTAAAGCCTTTTAAATATTTATTTTTCTTTTTTCCTAAAAAAATAAATAATCAGTCCTCATTAGGAGAAAGAATAACTAGAGCATTAGAAGAATTGGGTCCCATTTTTGTTAAATTTGGGCAAGTAATTTCGACAAGACGTGATCTTCTCCCCGCTGATATAGCTAATGAACTAGCCAAACTTCAAGACCAAGTTACTCCATTCGCTCAATCGGAAGCCATCAAAATACTAGAAAATGAATACGATAAACCCCTCAAAGAAATTTTTTCAAAAATAGATAAAAAACCATTAGCAGCAGCATCAATCGCACAGGTGCACAGTGCTTTATTGAAAAATGGCAAGAAAGTAATAATAAAAATATTACGTCCAAATATAAAAAACCAAATTGAACGTGATATCGCGATCCTATATGCGATTGCTGAATCCTTAGAAAAGTTTTGGGATGAGAGTGAACAAGTCAAGCCAATAGAAATTGTCAAAGAGTATGAAAAAACCATCATAAATGAACTCAATCTTAAAAGAGAAGCAGCAAATGCGGCTAGACTAAAAAGAAATTTTTCAGGATCCGATCTACTCTACGTCCCTGAGATATATTGGGAGTATTGTAGATCCAATATTCTTGTGCAAGAAAGAATATTTGGGGAACCAATAAGAGATATCGAGACGCTTAAAAAAAATAATACAAATATGAAAAAATTAGCTGAGAATGGAGTTGAGATATTTTTTACTCAAGTCTTCAGGCATAATTTCTTCCATGCTGATATGCATCCTGGAAATATTTTTGTAAAAATAGAAGATCCAAATAACCCTAAATACGCAGCAGTCGACTTTGGAATAATTGGTACTTTAACAAAAGACGATCAGTACTATCTTGCGGAAAATTTTTTGGCATTTTTTGAAGGTAATTATAATAAAATCGCACAATTACATATTGACTCTGGCTGGGTTCCAAGAGAAACAAGGGTTGATGAACTTGAAATAGCAGTGCGCACAGTATGTGAACCCATATTCAATAAACCTCTGTCAGAAATTTCATTCGCCAATGTCCTAATTAGTTTATTTAATACTGCCAGGCAGTTTAATATGGAAATCCAGCCACAACTGATCCTTCTTCAGAAAACACTGTTTAATATTGAAGGTTTGGGGCGGGAACTATATCCAAACCTAGATTTATGGAAAACTGCATATCCTGTCTTAAAAGAATGGATGAATGAACAAATAGGAGTAAAAGCAGTAGTAACTGATCTAAAGGAAAACCTACCCTTATTGAGGCAAACTGCACGAGATTTTCCAAGGATCTTAAAAGAAATAACATTAAGGTCAGAACAAGAAAACACAAACAAAATGAAAGTTATTGAAATTCAAAAAGAGTTATTGAAACAAAAAAATCAACTTTTTACTCTTAGTGTGAGTGTCACTTCATTTTTATCAGGAGTCCTTATTCATTTATTTGGATCAAGTCCATTAATTGGTTCAACCTTATTATTTATAGGTGTTATGAGTTTTTTCAAAGCTAGGTAAAAGTTGTGAGAACGGTAAAAAGTTTTGTAAAAAGAAATGGAAGAATAACAACTGGGCAAGTCTTCGCTTTAAAAAATATGTGGTGTAAATTCGGCATCGATTACACCGAAAAAATCCTAGATTTAAAAAAATTATTCGGCAATCAATCACCTGTTCATATTGATATTGGTTTCGGTGACGGAAATGCTCTTATTCAAGAGGCAGAAAAGAATCCAAAAACAAATTTTATTGGTATTGAAGTCCATAGACCTGGGATTGGACGATGCTTAATGGAGATCAGAAAGAAAGAACTGAGTAATATATTGATCTCATCGCACGATGCTCAGGAGGTTATGAAATCACAAATTAAAGATGATTCACTAGATCGGATAAATCTTTATTTTCCTGATCCCTGGCCAAAAAAAAGACATTATAAACGAAGAATTATTCAGACAGAGTTCTTAAACTTATGTGCAAAAAAACTTAAAATGCATGGGATATTCTGTATCGCAACAGATTGGAGAAATTATGCTGAACACATTGATTCTGTAATCGATCTGAACGAAAACTTTACAATTAAAATACGTTTAATTCATAAAGGTGAAGGTGAAGCAAATAGACCATCCACCAAATTCGAAAAAAAAGGTTTAAAGAAAGGTCATTTAATCTGGGATTGGGTTTTAAAAAAGACTAACTAGATTAAAATTTATCATGGCAACTTTATAATCACTCTTTCGTTATTGATAAAACATTCTAGTTTTAATAATTTACTCCCCACACATGGCCCGGAAACACATAATCCACTCTCAATATCGAAAATTGCTCCGTGAGAAGAACAAATAATTTTCTTTTTATCTGGGGTTAAAAAATTATCCGGACTCCAATTTAATTGATGCCCAGCATGAGGACAATAGTTTTTATATGCATAAATATTTTTACCATACTTTACTAAGAAGCCATGAAAAGGCCAATCACCCTCACCCACTTTGAACTCCTTACAACCAGAATCATTTATCTCATCAATATTGCTTATGCTAAACTCGTTTGAGTTTCTATTCTTCATGTTTAATTTTATCGTATTGTTTTGCTGCAAAAAATGATAAAAATATTGCCGGCAACCCAAGAATTCCGGCATAAATGAAGAACCCAAGCCAACCAGATATTTCTTGAATATTTCCTGAAAAACCTGCTAAAAATTTCCCAAAAAATGTGCTGACTGAAGAAAATAATGCATATTGTGTTGCAGTAAATTTGAGATTAGTGAGACTGGATAAATATGCGATGAAAACTGTTCCTGCGAATCCCATGGTAAAGTTATCAGCACTTATTGTAATAGTTAACATGCCAATGTTTGGACCAACTAAAGCAAGAATTGCGAAGAAAAGATTGGTGCTAGCAATAAGAATAGTAGCCATAATAATGCATCTTGATAATCCGAGCTTGAGGATAGCAACAGCTCCGATTGCAGTACCTAAAAGAGAGACCCAAAGTCCATAGAATTTAGCAATACTTGCAATCTCTGTTTTTGAAAATCCTATATCCAATAAGAATGGACTGGCCAGTATTCCTAGCACATAATCACTAACTCTAAAAAATGAAATAAATATTAAGATCATAATGGCCGACCTTCCATAACGATCAAAAAAGTCAACAAAAGGTTGAACTACAGAAGATATAATCCATTCTTTTCCATTTATTTGATTTTGATTTAAAGATTTCGTTTCACAATTTATAGATGGTGGCTCTTTGCAATAAATTGTTGTCAATATTCCAATCAACATAAATAAGGCCATCATTTTATAGCTTGTAGACCACGAACTGTATTCAGCAAATAAAAAAGCACCTGCCGTTCCAAAGGCAATCGCCACTCTGTACCCATACTGATAGGAGGCAGCTAGAACTCCTTGCATTTCAATTTTTGCGATTTCGATTCTGTATGCATCAAGTGCTATATCTTGTGTGGCTGATAGCAAAGCGATTGCGATAGCTACAAAAGTGAATGCGGTTAGTGCGTCTCTAGGGTCGATATTAGAGAGATAAAACAAAGAAATAGCAATACCAATTTGTGATACTAGGAGCCATGATCTTCTTCTTCCAAGATATCCTCCTAAAAATGGAACTTTTAATGAATCTACTAGAGGCGACCAAATAAACTTAAAACTATATGCAAAACCAAGCCAAGCAAATGTACTAATCGTACTTCTCTCGATATCCGATTCTTCTAACCAACCTGTTAATGTTGAATAGACTAAGGGAAATGGTAGGCCTGCTGAGAATCCTAGAAAGAATATCGTCAATATTTTTTCTTGGAAATAAAATCTCCAATCTATTTTAGAAAGAAAGAAAATTTTTGAATTCTCACTATTCAATCTAAATGCTCCAATCATACTCAATGATCAAAGGCGCATGATCTGAAAAACGCTTCCTTTTATATATTTCAGTTGAAAGGACTCGATCTCTCAATTTTGATGTAACTATTTGATAATCAATGCGCCAACCAACATTATTATCCCAAGCCCTTCCACGATTTGACCACCAGGTATATTGGTCCTCTTTATCATTAATTAATCGAAAAGCGTCAGAATATTTATATTCTGAGAAAACTTTAGTAAGCCACTCTCTCTCTTCTGGCAAAAATCCAGAATTCTTTTTATTAGCTCTCCAGTTTTTTAGATCAATTTCATGATGCGCTATATTCCAGTCTCCACACAACACATATTCTGAGTGTCGTCTTCTTAATTTTTTGAGATGATTTTCAAACTTTTCTAGGCACTCCATTTTAAAACTTTGCCTGACATCTCCTGAAGATCCTGATGGCAGATAAATAGAAACCACATTTATCGAATCAAAACGTACTTCGAGATACCTGCCTTCTTCATCGAATTCTTTGTATCCGATTCCGTAAATTATTTTCTTTGGTTTTATGCGGCAAAATATTGCAACTCCGCTATAGCCTTTCTTCAAGGCATCATTGTAGTAGCAAAAGTAACCTTTAGGTCTAAAACACTCATCTTCTAGCTGGTGAATTTGCGCTTTAGTTTCCTGAATACAGACTACATCAGCATTTTGGCGTTTTAGCCAATCGAAGAATCCTTTTCTGGCAGCAGCCCTTATTCCATTTGTATTTACACTTATAATTTTTAACAAAAATTAATCCTAATTTGCCCTTTTGTCACTAAAGTATACTGACAATAAAAATTACATAAACATATAATATCGTTGTGCAACAAAAAATCGCTAAATTGTTTAATTGATAATATTTTTATTCATATGGAAGAACATAAAATAAAATTCCTGAAGATGGCAATTGAAATGAATGTTCTTCAATTTGGCAGCTTTAAATTAAAATCAGGCAGGCAAAGTCCATACTTTTTTAATGCTGGATTATTTAATACTGGAGAATCAATTGCGGCACTAGGTCAGTATTATGCTGATACCATTATGTCTTCTAATATTAATTTTGACATGATCTTCGGTCCTGCATACAAGGGAATCCCAATAGCAACATCCACGGCATCAGCACTATCAAGAAAATACAATACAAACAAACCTTTCGCATATAATCGTAAGGAGCAAAAGAAACACGGCGAACAAGGCCTGATAGTTGGTTCCAAAGTAGAGGGCAAAGTTTTGATTGTAGATGATGTTATTACTGCTGGAACAGCAGTAAAAGAAGCATTTCAACTTATTAAGTCATCAGGAGCTAACGTGGCAGGCCTCGTGGTATCAATAGACCGCCAGGAGATTGGCAGTTCAGATAAATCAGCTATACAGGAACTGCAAGAAAATTTAAATATTCCTGTTGTGTCAATCGCGAATCTTCAAGATCTAATCAATCATATTGAAACTAGCCAAAACCTAATAGAATATTTATCTTCAATGAAAAGATATCAATCTAAATATTGTTCAATATAATTTTACTCTATGATTTGCCAGAATGTCCGAACCCACCTTCTCCTCGGTCTGTCTGCTTAAATTCTTGAACAATATCAAATTCAACTTGTTCAACAGGTACAAATACCATTTGAGCAATTCTTTCGCCAGGTTTAATGGAATAAGAAGTTGAACTTCTATTCCAACACGAAATAAAGATTTGGCCCTGATAGTCTGAATCGATTAGCCCTGTCAAGTTCCCAAGAACAAGCCCATGTTTATGACCTAAGCCGGATCTAGGTAAAAGGACTGCTGCAAGTTTATTGTCTGCAATATAGATTGCTATTCCTGTTGGAATCAAAACAGTTTCACCTGGAGTCACTTTAACTTCTTCGTCTATGCAAGCTCTCATATCCATACCAGCCGATCCATCGGTTGCTATATGTGGCAATGGAATTGATGAACCAATCTTAGAATCAAGTATTTTTAATTGTATAGATCTCAATATTTTAACCATTTAACGAATTGACATTACATTCGAAGTTTTCATTTTACTATTATCTAATTTTAGACAGAATCTCTCTGTAATTAATTCAACAAGTTGTTGTGCGAGTATTGTTTTTCTTTTTTTCTCGAATTTTTTTTCTCCACCATTCCAAAAAACACTTACAGCGTTTTCATCAACATCAAAACCAAGGTTTTTTCCAACCTTGTTAGCGATTATCATGTCTAATGATTTTAATCTAAGTTTCTCTTTTGCATACTTTTTTAGATTTTCCGTTTCTGCCGCAAAACCAACAGTAAAAGGAGGTTTTTTCTGCTCTGCAACAGATGAAAGGATATCTGGTGATTTTGTCAATTTGAGTGATAGTATTTCACCTTGTTTTTTTATTTTTTGGTTCGATAAGTTATTACATTGATAATCAGAAACTGCTGCCGCTGAAATAAATATCTCAACTTTTGGTAAATTATTATGCACAGCTTCAAACATCTCTTGTGTTGATTCAACTTTTACCATTTTAATACCATCGGGCGTGGGTAAATGTGATGGACCGCTTATCAATGTTACATCACAACCAAAGGACGAGAAGGCGCTTGCCATTGCATATCCCATTTTTCCAGAACTTCTGTTCGATATATAACGGATTGGATCTATCGCTTCTCGTGTCGGTCCTGCTGTAATTAGTATTTTTTTTGATCTTAGAGGTGAAGACAAAGAATACTTATTTTCAATATAGTCCAAAATAACATCTGGCTCAGGCATTCTGCCTTTACCTATTTCGCCACATGCTTGGTCGCCATATTCAGGTTCAATAATTCCTACTCCACGTTCATTTAATATTTTTTTATTTTCCTCAACTGCTTTATTTGCCCACATCACAGAATTCATCGCCGGCGA
>MDSW01050988.1_pt1 | contig 51794 bp, 53 predicted proteins | sample 811171 | NCBI WGS metagenome assembly MDSW01 (sample SAMN05326641, study PRJNA326480) | marine metagenome | isolation source: seawater | place: Atlantic Ocean: North West | collected 2012
CACTAGTTTACCAGTTGTCCGGCAGGGCAATGCTGGGTAGCCACGCTCCAGTGGATAAGAGCTGAAAGCATCTAAGCTCGAAGTCATCCGAAAGACGAGACACCTCAGGGGGCTCGTAGAAGACGAGTTTGATAGACAGCGGGTGTAAGTACCGAGGTTTTCCGAGGTATTCAGCCCAGCTGCACTAATTCCCCGAGCATCCAATTTCTACACTAATCCAGGCCTATGTGGGCCTCTGTCCAACAGCGCATATCAATTCATAAATTCGAAAAAAGAGTTGAGCACGGCCATAGCGGAGGGGTAATACCCGGTCCCATATCGAACCCGGAAGTCAAGCCCTCCTGCGTCGTTTCCTGTACTGTGGTGCGAAAGCCCACGGAAAAGATCGTCGTTGTGCCTCTCTTTTTTCACCCCGCAAACATTAATCTATCTAAGCGATAGCCATAAACATAATTTGAGGAGTTGATACCATAACAATAACTACAGGTGATTTATTTGGACATTCTCAAATTGGAGTTCATCTTTCTGTAATTGGAGATGTTCTTTTCTATCCACGTTCTCTAGATAAGCAATCAATAGGACTTCTAGAAGCCTCTTTTCAGATGGAAATGCACCCTTTTTTAGTTGGTGGATCTGCATTACTAGGGAGCCTTCTAAGGGGAAATAAAAAAGGACTTGCTGTTGCAGATATAGCATTTGAATCAGAATTAGATGAATTAACTAGCTTTGGTGATGTAGTTGTTATGCAAAGCGGAGTTAATGCTGCAGGAAATTTAATCGAATGTAATGATGCTGGTGCAATCGTTAGTCCAATAGTTCCAGACTCCGGTTTAGAAATGATTGAAGATGTACTGGGAGTAAACTCAATTAGATCGACAGTTGCACACCAAGAATCAATTGGAAGCCTTCTTGTAGCAAATAACAAAGGTGTTTTAGCACATCCAGATATAACTCCACAAGAGGTTGAAATTATTGAATCTACACTTAAAGTTCCTTTGATGGTTGGTACTGTCACTTTTGGCTCCCCATTTGTTGGCGCCGGATGTACTTCTAGTGATGTCAATGCTTTAGTAGGGTCAGGTTCCACTGGTCCTGAGCTAAATAGAATAGAAGATGCTTTGGGGCTAATATAATTAAAATTCATTTTTTATCTTCTTTAACTGTAGCTATATTCCAAATTTGTTCCATTAATTTATCATGATGATCTTTACAATAATTAAATTTTTTATAGGCATCGCCGAATGAATATGTTTTTTTTCCACTAGGTATCAAAATACCATCCAAAGATAATCTACTGATTTCACTTCCCTCTCTTTGACAGTTAGGAAAATTACAATTTTTTTTATTTCTTTTCATTCTAAGTCTTATCCTCTACTATTATCAACGGCACATTTGCATCAATACTATCTCCAGTTTTACAATTTATATTTTTAACAATTCCTTTAATTGGCGAAACTATTTCATTCTGCATCTTCATTGCCTCTAGTATTACTAATACATCTCCTTCGTTAACTAAATCTCCAATATCAATATTAACCGATATTATCTTTCCAGGTATACTTGAAGATATTGTACCATTACCAATTTTTGTCTTTTTCCTTTTTTTATTCTCTTTTATGCTCTTATTTTTATCTCCTTCTATTTTTACGGTAAATTCTCTATTTCGTATTTTTACCTTCCAGGATGAACCCTTTTTTTCCAACTCTACGTTGTATTCTTCATCATCTACAATGACTTTTCTCTTTTCAGACATCTTTTTACCTCAATGTACTTCTTTGATTTCTCTTATTTGATAAACTTGTCTTACCGATTGAAATTCTAGTATGATCTTGAGACCATGCGCTTCCTTTTTCTCTTCCTGGGGAAATTTTTATTACAGATTCATCAGAATCGATTAATAATATTGCAGCAATAGCAGCCACAATTATTTTATCAACCTCATCATCCATTATACTACCTCATAGTGGTATATTACCATGCTTTTTTGCGGGCCTAACCTCTTCTTTCTCTAATAGGGCACCTAATGCTTTTATTAACTTCAATCTTGTATCCCTTGGTTGAATCACATCATCCAAATATCCCAATGAGGCAGCCCGATAAGGATTAGCAAACGTATCGTTATAATCTTCAACCAACCTTTCTCTTTCTTGTTCTGGATTTCCTGATGACTTTATTCTTTTTCTATGAATTATCTGTACTGCGCCACTTGCTCCCATGACTGCAAGTTGAGCGCTCGGCCACGCAACATTATAATCTCCACGAATATGTTTTGATGACATTACATCATATGCACCTCCATATGCCTTTCTAGTTATTACTGTAAGTTTCGGCACAGTTGCTTCAGCATATGAGTAAAGTAATTTAGCTCCATGGCGTATTATTCCACCCCATTCCTGGCTGGCGCCCGGTAAAAATCCAGGTACATCAACAAATGTAATTAATGGAATATTGAATGAATCACAAAATCTAACAAATCGAGCAGCCTTTATTGAAGCATCAATATCTAAACAGCCGGCTAAATATTTCGGCTGATTTCCAATTATTCCCACTGTATTCCCTCCTAGTCTACCATATCCAATGACTATATTTGGTGCAAACTCTGCCTGGATTTCCAAAAAAGCTCCATCATCCAAAACTTCCTCAATTACTTCATTAATATCATATGGTAAACTTGGGTCATTAGGTATTATTGAGTCTAGAATATTGCACTCCCTATCAAGTGAATCCCGAGTATTCTTCGTTGGTGCTTTCTCTAAGTTGTTACTGGGTAAATAACCAATTAATTCTTGTACTAACTCTAATGCCTGTTGATCATTCTCTGCTGTAAAATGGGTAACTCCTGATCTTGTAGCATGAGTACTGGCTCCTCCTAAATCCTCAAAAGTTACTTCTTCATTCGTTACAGTTTTTATCACTTCTGGGCCAGTAATAAACATGTGGGCTGTCTTGTCAACCATTATTACAAAATCGGTTATTGCAGGTGAATAAACAGCACCACCGGCACAAGGTCCCATAATTACAGAAATCTGAGGTATCACTCCACTTGCACGAACATTCCTAAAAAAAATCTCCGCATATGAACCTAAACTAGCCACGCCTTCTTGTATTCTAGCACCTCCGCTATCATTCAAACCAATTACTGGGGCACCAGTTTTAATTGCCATATCTAAAATTTTACATATTTTTAAACCATGCATTTCGCCTAATGAACCACCATAAACCGTAAAATCTTGAGCAAAACAATATACCAGTTTTCCATCTATTGTTCCATGTCCACATATTACTCCGTCCCCTGGTATAATATTTCTTTCCATATCAAAGTCTTGACATCTATGTTCTACCAATGAGTCCACTTCCATGAAACTTTCAGGATCCAATAATTGCAATATTCTCTCTCTTGCAGTCATCTTTCCTTTAGCATGCTGCGCCGCGACTTTTTGGTGACCTCCTCCTCCTTCTGATTGCGCTTTCCTCCGCCGAAGTTCTTCCGTCTGCTCATCTACTCTAGACATGTCTGAACGTTGATTGAGTAGGGACGCACATGAGCATTCCTACTAACTTTGTAAAAATTTATCATCCTGCGGTTGTTTGAAAATAGATAACGACTTCGCCGGAAAGGATAGAGATGCGTGTAGTCATAGCTAAACCCGGGCTAGATGGGCATGATAGAGGTGCGAAGGTAATAACTAGAGTTCTCAGAGATGGAGGCCATGAGGTAATTTACACAGGTATTCGTAAGACTCCAGAACAAATTATAAATATTTTAATTGATGAAGATGCATCTGCCTTGGGAATATCTTCCCTTTCTGGAGCACATGAAGTACTAATACCAAAAATTTGCGATAAAATGAGAACGGCAGGATTATCTGAGGTTGTGGTATTTGCAGGAGGTATTATTCCTGAAAAAGATCATGATTCTTTGCATGCTTCAGGAGTAAGGGCAATATTTGGCCCTGGAACTCATTCAGAATCTATTATAAATTTCTTAATCGAAATTTCTGAAAGACAAAAACGAGGAGAACCAACAGGAGTTGGAGAAGATAATGGGTGGCATTGGGATTGATTACAGATTCTAATCAATTAGATCTAGCACTAAGTGGAGATAGGAGAAGCTTAGCAAAAATACTTACAAGGATAGAATCTGGTTTTGTACCAATCATGGAAGCACAGAATCCTTGGACTTTAGGTGTTACGGGCCCTCCTGGCGCAGGCAAATCTACCTTAATTGGTAATCTAATATCTGAATGGATAAAAAGAGGCGAAAAAATCGCAGTTTTAGCGGTTGACCCTTCATCTCCAAAATCTGGTGGGGCACTTTTGGCAGATCGAATAAGAATGCAGGGTGACAAATCATCTAACTCAATATTCATAAGATCTATAGCCTCCCGTAATCATCCAGGAGGATTATCATTATTTATTGGTCATATGGTTAATGTTTTATGTGCTTCTGGATGGACAAGAATAATAATTGAAACTGTTGGTTCAGGCCAGTCACAAACAAGAATAGTCGCATTTGCAGATCGTATATTGTTAGTAGAAGGACCAGATAGAGGAGATATAATACAAGCTGAAAAAGCAGGTATTTTAGAACTAGCAGACATAGTTGTAGTTAACAAATCAGATATCAGCTCCTCAAAATTAGCCTTCAACTCCTTAAATTCTTCATTAACACTAAATCATGATTCCTCCATTAGTACACATCTTGTTTCTGCGTTAAACGGTGACGGTGTTGAAAATTTACTTTCCTCTATAGAAGAATGTCCAAAATCATCACAAAGAGAAATTATTAGACAAAGAGAAAGATTACTCTCTATGTGGGATTCTAGACTTCTGAATCATCCGGATCTAAATCATCTTCTTGAACAACTATCTGCCGGAAGTATCACACTTGATGAGGCTGCGGATGCGATTCAATGAGGGTAAAATGAGGTGTCTTAATGAATGACCAAATAGAAAATAACTTAACTATAGATCATGTATCTCATTCTGTAGGTGGTTTAAAAGGTCATGCTTTTCGAAGATTGACTCACATCTCAATGTTCGTGATTCCAATTTTATATTATAACAATGGTATTGAAATAGCATCTTATTTTAATCTCGTTCCACAACAATTTGTTAGTTTAGTTTGTGTTGTTATTTTATGTTTTGAGGCATTAAGATTAAATTTAGGTTTAGTAATAGTCGGTCAGAGAGAATATGAATCTACTCAAATATCTGCGTTGGCATGGGGGGCTTTTTCTGTTTCTTTAGTTTTTCTAGTATTACCAGAACAAGATTATAGTGGGATAAAATCAGGCTTATATGGAATTCCATTGATATTTGGCCTTACATTTGTCGATCCAATAATGGGGGAGATAAAAAGAAAGAAAAAAGATATTAAATTGGCAATAAATGTTGGATTAGTTTGTTCATATTTTATATGGATAGGGTGCACAATTTGGCTAGGAACTCCTTTCTTTGTATCCATTATTTTAGCTCCTTTGACTGTTCTTGGAGAAATTCCCCAAGTCAAATACATTGACGATAATGCCACAATGATATTATTCCCTCTATCTGCATTGATGATATTATTGCCCTTCGTGTAGGTAAATACCCGTCATCTTTACATTGCAATAAACGTTCGGTTAATTGTTTACTATGGCTCCAGAGAATGATGAACCTCAATTATCCCAAAATGTATATTTATTAATTTGGGGCTTAGCATCATTTATTTCTATAATCATATTTATTCGTTTTTTTTAGATGATAAATATAAAGTAATATTGAAATAAGCATATGTTTATTTATTACCAAATGTTGTTAAATTTATGTGCGGCATTATAGGATTGTTTGGCAATGCAGAACCATCCGTTGCAAAATCAATGATATCTTCAATCTCTCATCGTGGCCCAGATGGTACCGAGATATTTTCTGAATCAATACGAAATGGTTCGATTTCATTAGGTCACGCGAGACTTTCTATAGTGGATTTAAAAAATTCTAAACAACCATTGGGTTCTGATCATGGCTCAATTTTGATTCAAAATGGTCAAATATATAATTATAAATCTATAAAATCAAACATAAATAATTACACATGGAGAACAAAAGGCGATGGAGAAGTAATATTAGCACTAAGTAAAAATTTCATGAAATCAAAAAATGAAATCTCACCTCCTCCAAATGGTAAATTTAAAAATTCTATCAAAGTTACATCCAATTTTAATGATACTATTAATCCAGCATCACTTCATGATTCATGGATAAACAAACTTGACGGAATGTGGGGATTCGCATTATGGGATTCTAGAAACCAGGAATTGATACTAAGTCGGGATTCAATGGGTATAAAACCCCTTTTTAGGACAGTATTAGATGATGGTACATTACTATTTGCATCCGAGATAAAGGCATTTTTCCAACATCCTAATTTTTTAAGGAGACCAGATATTAAGGCTATTTATGCTCGTTTAGCATATGAATATCCACTAGATAATACAACTTTATTCGAGGGAGTTACTCAAGTTGCTCCTGGGTCAATTGAAACTTGGTCCTTGGATTCAAACGGTCACGCAGTTTTAACCGGTGTCAGCAAATTCTCTTCAGAGAAAATAACTCCTAATGAGGATTGGAATCCAATTTCTGGCTCTAAAAATCTTTTAAAAACCCTGAGTAATGGAATTCAAGATCGTTTTATGTCAGATATGCCCATTGGAATAGTCCTCTCTGGAGGATTAGACTCCAGTCTGATAGCAGCCTTATCCTATGATGCTTCCATATCTACTAATAAACACACTCCTGAATGTTGGACAGTTGCTGATAGTGAAGATAATCCTGACTATCTATTCTCAGAATCAGTAACGAATCATTTAGACTTAAAATTTAATCCTAAAATCATTGAAGAAGATATTTTCTATAAAGGGATGCCAAATTTTTCATGGCATGGCGAGGATTTGGATATATCTGTATTATTTTGGCAACCATTATTCAAAGAGATGTCAAAAAAAGTTTCTGTTGGATTATGTGGACAAGGAGCCGATGAGTTACATGGTGGTTATCAGAGATATAAAGACTTAGAATCACATTATAATATAATTAAATCAAGGCTTGATACTAATAATATTGAACTTGATTTAGATATTGCAACTGGGGCTGGAAATCCTTGGCAAGATGATAAAATATTCTATGAAAATAATTTTTCAGACTTACTATCAACTCTTCAATTTGAAATAGATCGTGGCCAATTATCAAATTTCCAACTGAGATTAGCCGATAGGCATAGTATGGCGTTTGGATTAGAAGCAAGAGTACCATTTTTGAATAATCTTCATCGTCAAGAATCCTACAAAGTACCTTTGGATTGGAAAATTTCTGACAATGAAGAAAAATTGGCTTTACGGAAAGCAGCACAATTAACAAAATTACCTGAAAACGTAGTTAATAGGCCTAAATTGCCCGCAGGAACAGCCACTACACCTAGCCTATTATCCTCATTTATAGATGAAATAACGCCACATACCAAGGAATGGATTGATGATTATGGAATATTATCAAAACAACTCAGAATTCAGCCTAATATGGCAATAGGGTTACGATTATTCCATTCCGTGCATATGACAGAAAGAGATATAAATTTTAAAAATGCTGATTTAATGAGTTTATTAGAAGATGTTGGGCCCTGGCCTTTATCAATTAATTCCTAATTAAAAAACTTAATACCCTCATGTTCTAAAAGTATTCTTTTTCCTTTTATCCCTCCAATTCCGCTATATTTTCCTATGGAATTATCTTTTTTTATTACTCTATGGCAAGGAATAATTATTGGCCATGGATTTTTTGCCATTGTGGTACCAATTGCTCTTACAGCAGATCTATTTTTTATCAAAATTGCCAATTCTGAATAACTAATTGTCTCTCCAAACTTTACATTTATCATTAATTGATCTAAAGTGTTTTTCTGAAATTCAGTCATATCAAGATAATCTAATTCAGGTCTTTTAATTTCCGAACCATTAAAATAAGAAATTAACCATCTTTCCGCTGAATCAAGATGTTGTTTTCCTATTGAGTTATTTTCTATATTTTCTCTAGATGTAACTTTAATTATACCGCTTTCGGTAGATATTATGTATAAATAACCAAGTGGTGTATCAATTTTTCTAACACCTTTTTTTTTAATACAATATTTTTTTTATTCTTCATCATACTTTTCCCAACCCATATTATCTACTTCCATCCCTTTAATTTCGTAGTTCGATGGGAACAATGCTATCACAACTCCTGCTACTAGAAATGTTAATCCAATCCCAAATGATTGTTGAACTACCATCAATTCTAATCCAATAGCAAATAGTATCAATCCGCCAACATTAGATACCCAGACTAAAGTTTTGAAGGTTGACAACGAAACTCCACTAGGATTTTCTACTCCCTTTGGGCCAAATTCTGCACCAAATCTAAGGGGATTTTTATCATTCATTTAATTCACCTGTCAATCATAACTATTGCATCGGTTGGACATGCTAATACGCATAATTTACAACCCGTGCAAGGGTCTCTTAAAACTCTCGCCTTTTTATTATTATCAACATCCATTATGGGACTTTTCATAGGTGTACTATAAACTTCAATAGCATCATCATCACAAACAATACTGCATTGATCACACCCTATGCATAAATCTTCTTTTACCCACGCGACCGTATCAAGGCCACCTTTTATTTTCGCCCTTTCTTCCGAACGCATTGCGTTTAACATCATTCTTATCCTTTTCTGTTCCATATTTCTTCTGGCAGCAAGGTCGCTTTTTTCAGTCATCAGGCGTCCCTCAATATCCCTTTGAGAAGACCATCTTTTATAATCGTCAGTTTCATTGCTTCTATAACAGTCGGATACATATGGAAGACACCGCCCCTTTATGGTGGAAAGATTCTCTTTCTTTACTTGGACTATTCCAAGGGATATTAATTTGGTTACTAATGGTATATTTCCTAAATTTAGAAGTTGCTTGGATTTCCTTTTCTTGTGGGGGGCTCATAGGTTTCTTTTTGTGGTTAACCGCATTAGGTTATCAAAAGCCATTAGTAGCTAAAATGACGTTATTAGGAATATTTTTAAATGCTATTCTTTCATTATTTTCCGCGTACTTAGCTTTCAATTAATTGTTTTTCTTAGCATTTACTTGCCTTGCCAAGAAACTTACGACATCTAATATTTCAAAGTCATGCCTAGGGTCTCCTTCAAATTTTAAGCATTCAAAATGACTGACACATTTAGGGCAGGTTGTTAGCATTACATCTGCTCCAGTTGCTTTTACTTCATCGAAACGTTGCAATCTCAAACCTCTACTGTTCTCATTACACGACATCATACTAGATACGCCACAGCATAATCCATCTTCTTTATTATGCTCCATCTCGACAAGACTAACTCCGTCTATGGACTGTACTAGATTTCTAGGTTCATCATAAATATTCATTTGTCTGCCAATTCTACAAGGATCATGATAAGTTACTGTGATATCTTCTTCTGTTTGTAATTGCATATCAAATCCCTTTTCAGTCAGGAATTCTGTGGTATGCATAACTTTCATGTCTTCTAATTCATAATCTAATGCAAATGTTCTGAAGCACTCTGCGCAGGAAGTGACTAAAGTATCAATGCCACTTTCACCTATTTTCTTTTGATTGTACGTTTTCAATTTTTCAAAAACCTCTGTTAATCCTTGCCATTTTTGATCATGACCACAACATTTCAAGAAATCTCTGCCTAAGTATGTCACTTCTTGGTCTAATTCTTCAAATAGGGTGAAAGCAGCAGTGGTAGTTTCTCCAAGATTCATTGTTCCTTCATTAACATGGCTAAAAATCATTTCTTGATCTATGTAGTCTACACAACCTGGATAATATCCAACATTAGAGTCGATTGGATAATCAATAGTTGGAATAAATGCTTCATCTTCATCGGCTTCAGCGGCCAATACTGCTTGTAAAACAGTATGAGGTATCTCGGCAGCTGGGGGGCCACCTACAATCAAATTTCTTCTAATATCTACATATGAGTCATAGTCTACTAATTGTGGGCAAGCATTTGTACATGCACTACACGTTAGACAAGAATACAGGGGAACTCCATCATCTTCATTATTCCATGTATTGTAAATAATATTTAATTTGTCGCCTGCATTAAATAATCTGACTGGACATGCATCATCACACAAATCACATCCATAGCATTTATTCATTTCCCATTCATAACCTCTTGCCATACTACGCATTAGCATGAAGACCATCGCACCTACTCCTAAACATGGAATGAAAAGTGAATATATCAATTTTGCATCTAAACTTTTGGGATTTTTGTGAAATGTAGGATTTTTAACCGCCATTTCTCCCATTTCTTCAATAGTCTTCGTATTTCCTTCTCTAATTAATGCAGTACCATCATCATTCAACAATAGCGGTTGATAAGACGTTGCAGAGAAATCCGTAATCATGGTAATAGATTCGTTAATCCCGCTTGATGTTGTGCTGTAATACAAAATATACGTTGCTCCAGAATCCAAATAAATAGTTTCAGTAGTACAAGTATTACCTTCCATACTCCATACATTTTCTCCCAATGAGTTTTGTAATGTCATAGTTTGACTATGAACTCCTAATCCATAAGTCGATGTTCTAAAATTACATCCTACGTCAGTTGCAATTCTATTTACACCTAAATTTTCCACAGTAAAAGTTCTTGATTCAGTAATAGTTTTTTCAATTCCATTTAGGTTACCTGGATATGTAAATTGAGATAATGCTGCGTTTCTACCCGTTTCAGGATCTGCATGACCATTAACCCCGGCAAAATCAATTATATTGTATTTTGTTGGTTGATAAATTCCCCAATTAATCCAATTTGATGCGGTAATGACACACCATTCATCATAGCCATCTCCCTCAATACTATTCCATACACTCAATCCACTAGTTTCTGAATACGGCAAACAATCTTCTTCCCATACTTCCCATACATTTCCTTTACCATAGTGAACTAAAGTATCTTCAGGCTGCTCCCTCAACTCATCTAGTTGCGAAACACTGTCCATGGCGCCAAGGCCACCATAATTCCAAAATCCTCCTTCATAGATTGGCCACGTGGCTGTAGATATTAGAACTGTAATTATCAATGTACCAATTGTTATCTGTTTTCCTATTCTGGGCGTAACACGTGCTCCCATCGTACTTAGCAAGAATTTTCTTATAACAAAATAAAGGACTACGAATAAGAAAATTCCAGTAAGAACCCAAGGTATGGAATTGAATATTGTCGCTGTCCAAGGAGCCTGTCGGCCACAGAAGAAATTTTGATGCGAATCAATAAAACAATAATTTGTCAAATCTTTAGCATATAATTCTAAGAATATGTTAATTGAGAAAACTGAGATAAACCATACATGAGCTAAGTAGGCTGCACCAGCGCTTGCAAACCATGGGTCTTCTACACCTCTTTTCTCTCTTTTACCAATGATAAATGGAGGCAATGCAAGAATTCCGACAGGAATTCCAGTAATCGCTGCACCCCACCATGCTGCATTCCAATAAATGAATGGTTGACCAAAGAAATCTCCAATAGGGCCTGCAGGTATTGTATATTGGGGCAAATATTCGCCCCATCTCAAATATCCATATGAAAATAAAACATACCAATCAGGAAATACGAATCCAGCCTGAGCAAAAGGATCTGCAGCGCTGTGTAATGGTGGTGGTACTATCCAAGAATAAAAACATATTACCATAACCATACTTGCCAAAATTATTGTGTCTCTTAATACTTCAGTTGGCCAAAAAGAATGTCCGACAAAAACTCTTCTTCTTTCTTGCTCTGCCTCAATAAGAGTATCTCTTTCGCTAATATATGTATCAGCAATTCTACCAAATCTATCTATTAATCCCATATAATGACCTCCTTAATGCGGTTCAGCAATACCTTGTACCCAAACAATAAATAAATGAATAAGAATCAAAGTTGTAACCAATACAGGCAATATAAAAACATGTAAGAAATACATTCTTGTTACCGTTTGACCCGAAAGTGTAGTGCCAGCAAACAGTGCATTAGCCATCCAATCTCCTATCAAGGGTGTTGCTGTTGCCATATTTATTCCAATAGTTGCTGCTCCAAACGCTAGGCTATCCCAGGGCAGGAGGTATCCAGAATATCCGAAGAATATTACGAAAAACATCAATGCAACTCCAATTAGCCAATTTAATTCTCTTGGGTTTCGGTACGCACCGGTGAAGTACACTCTACACATATGTAAGAAAACTGCAGCAACCATGAAATGAGTAGTCCAATGGTGAATTGACCTAATAATATATCCAAAAGGCAAGGTAGTCATTATGAATTCCATGCTACTGTACGCGGGAGTAGGATCTCCTTCTCCGCCTGGGACATAATACAAGCCGAGAATACTTCCAGTAATTACCAATATTATGAATGCTAAGAATGAAATCCCTCCTAAGCAATATAAAGGGTACCAATACCATATTATCCTTAGTTTATATTTTTCGGCATGGGTTAGAGGCATTTGCCTGTGTACACTATGAAATGCATCTCTACTCATGCCCCAGTAGTCTTGTATTCTAAATCTGGTATCTAACCAAGAGAAGGCCCACAAAAATATCTTTTCGGATAATCCCATTTCACTAGCATTGGACTCAACCGCTCTGAGAATATCTTTTCGAGGCATATCGTCTCTTTCTTTTCGTAACGTAAAAGCAACTATTACAACAACTAATGCAATAAATAACCATAAAAACCAGAATTGAATCATCTTATCACCTCATCCACAATACGCATACCAATCTTTGAAGTCAGGTAATGCCTCTATAGTATCGCCATTTACAGTAAATGGTATCAACGGCATTCCATTGGGGGCGGGGCCTCCAGTTTTTCTTACTCCTATGAATTCAAACGGTGCTCCTTTCCCCATACTATTTTTTTCGATAGCTGTAGGATCAAACCTGCTAGAATGACATATGCAGAAGAGCTTATCTCCTCCTTCATCTGTTCCTCCTCCAGCCCAAGTATCTCCAGTGTAATTATTAGTTACTAATTGCCATCCAGGAATGCAGCATAGATGTGGACATCTTGAGAAAATTATAACCATATTGTCATGTATGGACAACGAACTATATGCCGCATCATCTTCAACTTCTCTTCCAGAGCCAACATATTTGCCTCCAAGATCATAACCATCTAAATATTGGAATCTAGGTTTATCTGATTGTAAAGGTAAATCTTTGTTTTCTTCATGAGGTACATAAACAACATTCACAGGCAGTCCCGACCATACTCCTTGAGCGCCTATCATGCCAGTTTTTGTATTAGCTGCAGCAATTTGGAATGAACTGTAACTCATCGGTTCAAGGTGTTTGTCTCCAAACCATGCGGTATCTTCAGCCCCCGAAGGAACCCAAAACCTTACTGCGCTATCTCCTCCATCTGCTTCAGGTTGGCCCATCAGTAAAGCTGCAAAACCTACACTCCCTAAACTTGCCACAGTTATTAGTCCCGCAGCAGTATTAAATGATAATCGCATGAACTCTCGTCGATCAATCATTTTGACGGATTCCACAGAATCATTGGATTCTGTTGGTATAGGTCGTAATTTAAATCTTCTAGCCATCTCTATGCCTCATATTTTTTCCATGCTTCAGTGTCATTCTTTGTTATATATTTGTTTCTTCTGTGCTTTACAACTACGACATCAGGCATTACATATTTTAGGTATATGATGCCCATTATTATTAATGTTAAAAGAGTCATCCCTAAATTAAATGCTAATATTTGTTGATCCCAATGATTGTAAAGTCCATAGGATAAAGAACCAGACCAAAATAGAGTCCATAGAATTCCCCAAAGGCCTGCTAGAATTACTAACCATGAGTCTCCTGATGGTGAAATACTGGCTCTGACAATTGTGCCTGGTTTTGGCATATTAAAAACACCATGATCAACGGCCTTTGTATAATTTTCTTCAGAGATTTCAACGCCTTCCAAAGCATCTCTCGCTTCTTCAACCGTAATTTTACCGTTACTTACGTCGCGCAACAGTTTCATTACCACGTCGTCTTTCATAATTGATCGCCCCTTCTTAGATGTTTAATTCTTAGTCTTAGTAAATTACTACGACCTTCATAATGCCTTGAAAAACCATATCTTAAAAATAATCCACAGAAAATTATTACTAAAATTACGGCACCAAAACCGAGTAAACCAAGCCAGTGTGCTCTTAATTTAGCCCCCATGTGATGTAAATCAACTTCCTCATCCAACGGTGCAGGAGGATCTATATCTCCATTCCCAGAAAAAATAGTTCTTGTGTCTCCATTATCTTCTCCTTCTTCTAGAGTTACACTTAGTCTATTCCACCTATCTAATGCCGATGGTATTTGATCGCCATTAACAGAGTTACCAACAAGCCATATAGTGACAATTTCATTACCTCCTTCTTGGGGAGAATTCCAGATAATATTCCAAGTTCTATCTGCGGTTTCTGATCCAGACGATGTATGTGTTAATGTTTCATCATCTCCTTCCCAATTTTGAACTAAACTTTCATATCCTTCTGCAGCGGATAACGTTCCACTACTTACCCTTATGGAAAAACCTCCTGTCTGACTTCCTGCAAGTATGTCAGGGCCACCAATTAATTGAATCTTCATCTCATATGCCGTACTGCCTGAATAGTGATAAGGTACACCATCCAGTACTATTGTTACTGAATTATCTGGTTCAGATGCATGACAAGTACATCCTGCAATGGTAACATCTCCCTCATTATTTACATTCCCTCCAACGCCAGAATGAAGCGCTTGACTAGTACCGGCAATAAACATCAAAATTAGGCTTAAAACAATAAGTCTTTTAGGGAACAAATCTGACCTATTCATAATTTGACCTCTATGATTAATACCCCCACATTAATGGAGACTATTAAGGTTCCAGTACGGCGCTTTCCCACTCGCTAATATTTTATCAATTACACATTATTCAGAAACATAAAATGTTATGACATTAAGGAGACCATATGTCAGGACCTGCTTGGAGAAATGTTTACGCTCTTGAGGATGAACAAATTAGAGATTTAGGAGTAGCTGAAGATTATATGGAATTGATGAAAATTTCGGAAGCAGAATCGATATTATTGACATTGATAGAAAATAGTCCAGATTGTGTGCCTGTTCTGAACGTCATGGGACACATGCAAGGTCGTTATTTATCAGATTTTGAAAAAGCCATCCACTATTATGATAAAGTTTTAGAAATAGAACCTGATAATGTTTGGGCAAGAGATGAGAGACGCCGTTATCATAGATATTTGAATTATGACTAGTATAATATAAGTCTCTATCCTCTATCGGCATGTATGGACCGAAGCACCATACTGATAATCGGAGCTGGTGGATTAGGTTGTAAATGGGCAATGCAGGCCCATTCAAGATGCCCCGACAATTCCGCCGAACTCCTTTTAATTGATGTTGATAAAAATTCCTTTTTGAATGCTAATTCTGCTCATTGCCTCCAATTATCCTTAGGCGATGAAGATAAGGGAACTGCAACATTAAGAAGGATGGCAAAATATCGACTCAGGGATGGCATTGGAGGTTTTAAGAATCTTTTTTCTACTTCAGAACTAGTTATTATTTTATCTGGATTAGGAGGAGGAACAGGTTCAGGAATAACTGCAGAACTTGCAAATATTGCAAAGGAATCTGATAACTTAATCATTAGTATCGTCGGTATACCATTTGCAGAACAACCTTTTCGTTCTACCATTGCCAAAGATTCTTTACCCGAAATAAATAAATCTTCAGATATGTGTATCAAATTAAGTATGGAAAGATTGGCATGGCAAGCAAAAGATAGAAATTCTGATTGGGAGTCAGGTTCTGAATGGATTGAAGAATTAGTTGAAGGTTTGGTTACAACATTAGCGAAAGTAGGAAAAATAAATCTTGATTTAATGGACTTAAAGTCAATAGTCGGTAAGCCGGGCGATTCAACTCTTGTTGTTGGTATTGGCAACACAAATGAGCCGGAAAAAGTTGTAAAAATTGCTCATAAATCACCTCTTTATGATATAAAAGTTGAAGGTGCAAAAGGTTGTTTGATCCAAGTTGAAGGAGGTCCTGATATGACTTTGTCTCACTTAAATTTAGTATCTGACGGGTTCCTGTCTGTATTAGATCCAAACTGCCAAGTTATTCTAGGGGCACGTTCCAGTGAAGAAATGACAGGTAAACTTAGATTAGTTGCAGTCTTAAGTGGACTCTAATTATTCTTCTTCTTCGTTATGTTGAATCTTCATGATAGAAAAAGGTAAAATTGTCAATATAACTATTGCTGTAATCAAATGTCCGACAGCAGTAGTTTGTAGTAGGCTACTTTCGGTTAATTGTTCCGAAAGAACTGTTAGTGAACTAATGCTACCTGCATATAAATAACCAAACGAAATTCCCCAAAAAATTGCAGATTGCCCTCCAAATATATTAATTCCATCTTTACCTCCTCTTTTTATCATCGAAGTTACTGCAAGAAAAATTGTCAAGATCATCAAAAAACCTTCTTCAATAAACATTAATCCGTCAACAGAATCTACCAACCATGGATTTCTTCTCCATGCACTTAAAATATGCCAACTAGATGAAAAAATTAAAATCATCATTAATAAATCTCCTATTTTACCTCTATTTCCTAGTTCTTCTCTAATATTTGAAGTATATTTATCAACTAAATATCCAATTATGGATATTATTAAAAGAAAAAAAATCCATAACATATGAACCATAATAGTTGATTCTGATACATTTTCTGCCCCATATCCAAACCACCAAATTAATGGAGTAAAAATTCCTAATAAAATAATTAACCTAATTAAAATATCATACTTTGAATTCTTACTTCTCTTTCTTGTTTTACTTTTTTCTACAAATATTTTGCTACCAAATACTAATGAAAGGCCTTGTCCAATTGATAATATGATAAACAATGAACTCATGAAATAATTAATACTTTTTCTTTCAAATATCTCGGTAATAATTATGAACATTAGACTTGTTATTATTAGAATAGGAATTAAAGATATCAATGCCTGATTAAAGTATTTCCGAGTAAATACTCCATCGCCATTTTCATTAATTTTGAACAAAAAATCACTATATTTCCACGGTATAATAATCGCAGTAAATAAATATACAATAGCCAAAGATAGAAATATTGCACTTCCATTAATTCCAAAATAACTGATTTCATAACTCATTAATGTGTAAATTAACACAGTATTGCACAATAATAATATTAAATGTGATAGTGTAGAAGGGCTAATAATAATTGAATAGAAACTATCATCTGTACTGCCCAGATGCTCATTCATGATTTGGCGAAGAACCATCATTGGTTAAGTTAAGCCCCCTGTCGGAAGACATGGCCCGCCTTTCCAAAGCCGCAAGAGGTAAGTTTCGTTGGATTGGGGTCAAGGCAGATTTAAATTTTAATTCAAGAAATGAATTAAAAAATATTATTTTCGAAATTATGGGCCACAATGAATGGAAATTGTATGATATCAGGAACTTAAATGAGTTATGCTATTTTATTTTAAGAGTTAAATTAGAACATTACTACAACTCACTAGAATCTCTTGGATCATATGATAAATTCCAAACATTAACAAGTTCCGGAAAAATTAAACTAATCAGAGAGAGAATATTCTAATTTTACGTATATTCCCATCTTATATCTTCTAAACTATCTATGGTTGAAATAAAATTTTCCCCGATTACCTCCAACTCTCCATCATCTGATAATCCAACAACTCTACATTTTTCATCATCTTTGTTAATTATATTAATTCCTCTGGAAAGTGTCTTTGTTAATGACTTCCAAGATTCATCCATCATATGACTTAAATTATTAATCGGCAATAATTTATGTTCTTCAAAATTAGACGAAAGAGCAATATCTACCATATCAAAAATCTCAATGTTTGTTAGTTCTCCTAGGGTTTCATTCCAACCCGAAGCATTATATTTGTCATCAATAAATTTACTATTTTTATTTATTCCAACTCCAACTCTCAAATATTCTCCTTCACTATCTGATTCAATAACTATTCCACCCATTTTTCTGAAGTCGTTACTCATTAAATCATTCGGCCATTTAACCCCAATTTTTAAAAAATCGGCTATCGAAGCACCAACTGTAATCTGGAAAATTCCAGGATTAATATTAGTTAAAATTGATTTTGAAATATTCCATGTACCTATCATATCACCTTCTTCTGTTCGCCAATGACTGCCTTTTCTTCCTCTTCCATTCGTTTGCTTATTTGTAATTATTCTAGTCCAATGATTCTTATTATTTTCTTTTGCTTCATCCATCGTACTTTTGCATTCATCAATAAAAATTGGTTTATTATTACTGCCGGGTCTCCAAAATGCATGAACTTCTAATTTTTCATCGCCAATGATTTGTTCTTCAATTTTTCTTCCAGACCAACCTCTTTTCTTCCATGAATCAGGATTACTATTACTTTCCGGAAGGGTCCTAAATAATAGTATAATTGTACATTCATTAGAGATTTTATGTGTTTCTAAAACTTGTATTAATTTCTCACTCCATCCTCCATTTTCTATATCTAGATAGGCAGCATCTTCAATCTGTTCTAACATATTTTCATCTCCTTTAATGGGATTTAAATATGGTAAATTCCAAACAATCAAATCTAACTTATCTGAAATAATGACACCTTCACCAATTCCACTTTCGTCTACTATTATCTTATCCTCTAGATTATATTTCTTTATATTCCCTCTCGATGTCGCAACGGCGTAAGGATTTACATCACAGGACTTCACTTTCCAGCCTCTTTTGGCCAATAGCATGGACAAGGCCCCTGATCCACATCCAATTTCCAGTGCCAAACCATCATATTTATTTAATTTGAGAATTGCTTTAGCTAACAGATAAGTATCCTCTCTTGGTGGATAAACTGTTTTATGTATTTTTAATTTCCAATCGCAAATCCCTTGTATGTTAAATGATACATTATTAAATTCTGAATTCATTATTGATACCCCTATTTTCACAAAAACATTTATCCCTAAAATGCTACATCGTATATTGATAACTGATTATCGTCCGGAGTTAAGAGCCCCGCTCTAGCGATGCTTGTTTAGTTACTTTCTTAAACCCCTCTTAGGACGGGTGATTGCCCAGCATACGCTATGGGCCTGTAGCTTAGTCAGGTAGAGCGACGGGCTTTTAACCCGTCGGCCGCGGGTTCGAATCCCGTCAGGCCCGCCTGAATAAGCCTCAGGTCCATGTTTTTAATGGGTAAGGGGATTACGAAAATGGCAGTAAAAAGCTCAACAAAAAAGAGGTTAATAGAACTTGGAGTCCCTGAAGATAGGGCACACAAACTTGCAGATGATGCAAATATGGATGCCATTAAAAGAATGACTGTAGAACAAGTTGCAAAGAAAGTAGATCTTGAGATGGGTAGTGCAGATTTAGAACTCATAATGGGAGTCATAAGGGAACAGATGGCATCTAGGAAAAGAAGTAGAAGTGGCAGAATAACGATTTCTCGTAATGCATTGTTGGATGAAGATATTCCGCAGGGAGAAGATCGGTTTAATGTATTAAATCATATTCTTGTTCCACATCACGAATTAGTACCTGAAGAAGATGAAGAAAAAGTCTTATCTCCTTGGAATCTAATGGAGAAAGATTTTGAAGGAAATGACAGGTTAGCCAAAGAGCTTTTGCCAAAAATACTGATTACTGATCCAGCTGTTCAGGCAATTAAAGAAACCACTGAGGCTGAAGATGATACTCTATTGGCTGGTTGGTTAACAAATAGGGTAATGAAAATAGAGAGATATAGTCGATCTGCAGGAACTAGTATAGCCTACAGACTAGTAGTTGAGAGGGCATAAGGAGTTGGAATATAATGAAAGAAATTGTTGAAAGTTATTTTAGTAAAAGAAGTCTTGTTAATCACCAACTAGCATCATATAACGACTGTATTCCATTACTTGATAGTAGAGGAAGTAGGATGGAAAATATAGTTAGAAACATTAGAATCGGTAGTGATGATCATGAGGATGATAATGAAGGTGGTTTGATAAAACTTGATGTTTTAGAGAAAGAAATAATAGTTCGTGTTAAAAATATTCGACTTGGACAACCAACTATAAGGGAAGCAAATGGAGCAGAACATCCTGCAACTCCAATGGAATGTAGGTTGAGAAAACTAACCTACTTCGCACCCATTTATCTAGACTTTAGAATTTATCGTGATGATTTACCGCCTTCGCCAGGGTCTGAACTTGGCCACATGGATGAAAAAAATGTACATATAGGCAATCTACCAATTATGGTAAGGTCAGCAAGATGTAACTTACATGCAAATAATATAGATTCCAATAGAAAACTATCTCCTGATACATCTCCTGAAGATGCAGAGCAATATGTAAAATTACTGAGAAAGTTTGGGGAAGACCCAGTAGATCCAGGTGGATACTTTATAATTAACGGTACTGAAAGAGTTTTAATTTCAATGGAAGATTTAGCACCAAACAGAGTTACAGTAGAAAGGAATAAAAAGTATGCTCATGATACCGAAGTAGCAAAGATATTTTCTCAGAAAGACGGAGTTAGAAAACCTCTCAATGTAGAAAAACGTAGAGATGGAATGTTAATGGTTAAGATCCCTAGTGCTGGAACTACTGCAATTCCTGTAGTTCTACTAATGAGGGCTTTGGGGATGTCAAATGATAGAGAAATATTCTCCTCAATAGCCGGCCCAGTTGAAGCCATGAAATATACTGTAGCAAATCTTAATGATGTCAAAGATAACGAAGAATACGGTGTAGAAAATGAAGAAGAAGCTCTAGCCTGGCTAGAAAAGAAATTCGCTGCTGGACAACAAAAAGAATACCGTGAATCAAGAGTTCAGAATCTACTTGATAAAGAACTACTACCACATTTAGGCGCTTCTTACGAACATCGTCAGAAAAAATCAATCTTCCTTGGTAGAATTGTTAGACAAGTCCTTGAGATGGCAATTAATAATAAAGATCCAAATGACAAGGACCATTATGCAAATAAAAGAGTGCGTTTAGCGGGTGATCTTATTGAAGATTTATTCAGAGTTAGCCTTCAACAACTAGCTAGAGACTTAAAATATCAGTTAGAAAGACATCACAATAGAAAGAGAGAATTAAAAATTAATTCTTGCCTGAGACCCGATGTTTTAACATCAAAAATAATGCATGCACTTGCAACCGGAAATTGGGTCGGAGGAAGATCTGGAGTAAGTCAGTTGCTCGATAGGACTACTTATCTTTCTGCCTTATCTCACATGAGGAGAGTTACAAGCCCATTAGTTAGAAGCCAACCACATTTCGAAGCGCGCGATTTACACCCTACTCAATGGGGAAGATTATGCCCTAATGAGACTCCTGAGGGTCAAAACTGTGGATTAGTCAAAAATGCAGCTCAGATGATAGATGTATCCGAAGAAGTCTCTGAATCTGATGTTAAAGAATTACTTAAAGAAGCTGGAGTAGATGACTCTCCAGAGGGTTGGGCAGATGGCTCTAGAGTTCACGTCAATGGAGATATATTTGGATTGCACAAGAGGCCTCAAAAACTTGTTCAAAGAATTAAAAATAGTAGAAGATCCGGTAAAATAAGGTCCGAAGTAAGCATTAGACATGATACCGAAAATAAAGATGTTTTCATCAATACAGATAGAGGTAGAATTCTTCGCCCACTTCTAGTATTAGAAAATGGTAGTGTAACATTATCAAAATCTCATCTCGATGGTTTAAGAAATGGTAGTATGGATTTTAATGATTTATTGACGAGCGGAGTAGTTGAGTGGGTTGACGCAGAAGAAGAAGAAGATCTTCTAATAGCACCAAGGCCATACGATTTACCTGCACTATCTCCAAAGAACAAAAGGCCAATAAACCCAGCTAAAGTCGAATGGCTGAATTTAGGTGAACCCAATATCACCCATGCTAAACTAGCTGCAGAAATTCAAATGCCTAATGGATTAACTAAAACTGAGAAGTTCAAAGTCCCATTAAACTATTATCAAGAAGATGTCGACGCACTAAAAAGAAAAGAAAAGAAAGGCCATACAGTTCTTATTTTCACTCATGTTGAAATTGATCCTCAGTTAATACTGGGAGTTTGTGCTTCATTAGTCCCATACCCGGAACATAATTCCACTCCAAGAGTGACTGGGGGTACCGCAATGGTAAAACAAAGTTTGGGACTATCTAGTGCGAACTATAGGCTTCGTCCAGATACAAGAGCACACATAATGCATTATCCTCAACGTTCAATAGTTGGTACAAGGGCCATGGATTCTACAAAATTTAATCAAAGACCAGGTGGGCAAAATCTCGTAGTGGCAATAATGAGTCACCATGGATACAATATGCAAGATGCAATAGTGATGAATAGAGCGTCCGTAGAACGTTCAATGGGGCGATCTTCCTTCATGAGGACGTACAATGCTGAAAATAAGAGGTTCCCTGGAGGTCAAGAAGAAAGAATTGAAATTCCTGGCACAGGATTAGATGAAATAAAGGGATTAAAATCATGGGATTCATACGCCCATCTCGAAAGAGATGGTTTACCAGTTCCAGAAACATTCCTTACGAGTGCAAAGGGAGGAAATCCAGTTCTTGTTGGAAAAACTAGTCCTCCAAGGTTCCTAGAAGAGGCTCATGGGGCATTCTTACAAGCTCAAGAAAGACGCGAATCATCCATGAATGTAAGACATGGTGAAAATGGCTGGGTAGATAATGTATTCGTGACAGAGTCGCTAGACTCTGGAAGGCTCGTTAGAATCACTCTTAGGAGTAATAAGATACCAGAATTAGGTGATAAATTTGCAAGTAGACACGGTCAAAAAGGAATTATTGGTAGAATGGTCAATGAAGAAGATATGCCTTTTACTGAAGACGGTGTCATACCAGATATATTGATTAATCCTCATGCAATTCCATCTAGGATGACTGTGGCGCATGTACTTGAAATGGTTGGAGGAAAAGTTGGGTCGATGGAAACTAGGAGAATTGATGGAACTGCATTTACAGGAGAAAAAGAAGAATCTCTCAGATCTGGATTACTTAGAAATGGGTTTAATCACACAGGTCGCGAATCAATGATAAACGGAGAAACAGGTGAATCATATCCTGCTCAAGTTTTCGTTGGAGTAATTTATTACCAACGCCTACATCATTTAGTTAGTAGTAAATTGCATGCTAGAAGCCGTGGACGGGTTCAGATTCTAACTAGGCAACCTACAGAAGGTCGCGCCAGACAAGGAGGTTTAAGATTTGGAGAAATGGAAAGAGATTGTCTAATTTCTCACGGTGCATCAATGGTAATTAAGGATAGGTTACTAGGTGAATCTGATGGAATTGACTTATTCGTTTGTGCACAATCTGGCCATATCGCTTGGTATGATCCAAGAAAAAGAACTTATGTTTCGCCAATCCATGGTGATGGTGCCGAAGTTTATAAAATTCAAACCTCCTATGCCTTCAAACTTTTACTAGATGAAATGAAGAGTTTAGGTGTGGCCATGAGATTAGAACTGGAGGACCAAAGATGAAACGTAATAGTAATACATTAATCCCTAAAAGGATAGCTGGCATTAGATTTGCATTAATGGATCCTAACGAGATAAGAAAAATGTCTGCCGTTGAAGTTAAGACAGCTGATACATACAAAGACGATGGTCATGCGTTTAAACAAGGTTTAATGGATCCAAAAATGGGAGTTATTGAACCCGGTTTGGTATGTCCTACTGATAACTGCAAATATGACGAAAGTCCTGGTCATTTTGGACATATACAATTAGAATTACCTGTAATGCATATTGGATTCACAGCATTAATCAAAATGGCGTTAAAAAACACCTGTAATAAATGTAGTAAAATATTGTTACACAGTGCTCCAGAGACGCACCCTCTAGATCCTGAAAAATCTGAACAGGATTATTACAGAGAAAGAGTGCATGATGTGATGATAAAACATGGCGTCGGTTCTCGTGAATTTAATAAAACTATAAAAGACATAGAAAAAGAGTGTTCTAGTGCCAAAAGGGCTATTTGTATGCATTGTGGTTCAGAACAAGGAAAAATAATTTTGGACAAACCATCAACATTTAAAGAAAAGAAAGCCGATAAAGGAGAGCACAAACTAAATGCACGCGATATTAGAGAATGGTTAGAAAGAATTCCTGATGATCATTTGATATTTATAGGTATGAACAAAGATGTTTGCAGGCCAGAATGGACTATTTTGAAAGTTCTTCCAGTGCCTCCTATTACAGTAAGGCCCTCGATAACACTGGATAGTGGTGACAGGTCAGAAGATGATTTAACTCACAAACTAGTGGATGTTCTAAGAATTAATCAGAGATTAAGGGAAAACAGGGATGCAGGAGCCCCCCAATTAATAGTTGAAGATTTATGGGAGTTATTACAATATCATTGTACAACTTATTTTGATAATCAAACTAGCGGAATACCTCCAGCGCGTCATCGTTCAGGGCGACCTCTCAAAACCTTGACACAACGTTTGAAAGGTAAAGAAGGACGTTTTAGAAGCAATTTATCCGGTAAAAGAGTTAATTTCTGCGCAAGGACAGTCATAAGTCCAGACCCAAACCTTGGTATTAATGAAGTCGGTATTCCAGTATCTACCGCTAAAGAATTGACTGTTCCTATCAGAGTAACAAGTAGAAATAGAGAACAATTAAGACAGATGATTCTAAGAGGGCCTGATAACCATCCTGGGGTGAATTATATCATCAGAGGAGATACATTAAGAGTTCGAATTACTGATAGAACGAAATTTATTTGGGCAGGTTTTAGATGTAAAAATCCAGAATGCCATAGTGGTAGTGAGGAAGAGCCATATTCAGGCTACAGGCCTGATTTGAATGAGGTCCTCCCGGCTCCTAACTTTTTGCCCGGTTTAGAACTAAAGAAAGAAATGAAAAGAAATGAAATTGGAGAATTAGAAGAGGTCAATGGAATTGATTTAGAGAAAACTATTGCAAATCTTCGCGGTGAGGATTTTAACGGAAATCATTTAGCCTCTGATGACCCAAGTGCTTTAATTCATAACCGATGGAGATGGGAAGTTGAAAATCCGACTGAATATTTCCCAGATCATTTAGAAGTTCGATGCCCTCATTGCGGTAGTCCATCTCAAGAAGATGAATATGGAAACACATATCCTACAGAAAGCGAAGATAGATTGAGCACATGGGATCAGGATGGTAATCCGAGACCTGGTATTGTTGTTGAAAGACATCTAATAGATGGAGACGTAACTATATTTAATCGACAACCATCTCTACATAGAATGTCCATGATGGTTCATGAGATAAGAGTCATGGAAGGAAAGACATTTAGATTTAATCTTGCAGATTGTACTCCTTATAATGCAGACTTTGATGGCGATGAAATGAATTTACACGTAATTCAGAGCGAGGAAGCTAGGGCCGAAGCTAAAATTTTAATGCGAGTTCAAGAACATATCATAACCCCAAGATATGGAGGTAGTGTGATTGGCGGTATACATGACCATATCTCTGGTTCATATTTATTAACACATGACGATATGATATTGCCTAAGAATATAGTTTTAGAAGTCTTGGGTTCTATCAACTTTCAGGGAGAGTTACCTAAAGAAGTCGAAAAAGATGGAGTTGTTGGATACAGAGGGGCCGAAGTGTTAAGCCTAATTGTTCCTGATGGTTTCAATTTAGAGTATCTTAACAGATCCGGCGATACAGTAAAAGTAACCAAGGGCAACATAGAAGGAGCTATAGATAAGAAAGGAATAGGTGCTGAAGATGGAAGATTATTAGATGCAGTTGTCCAAACACATGGGAATGAACGAGGTGCTAAATTTATCAATGAAATGACAAAAATGACTATAGCAGCGTGTACATCTCTAGGTTTTACGACCGGAATAGATGATGAAGATTTACCTCCAGAAGCTAAGAAAGAAATAGATGTTATTAATAAAAAAGCAAGCGATGATGTCGATTTAGAACTTGGAAAATATGGAAAAGATGGTAGAAAATATGAAGCAAGACCTGGTAGAACTCCTTTGGAAACACTTGAAGAAAATATTCTTCAAATACTTGATACTGGTAAATCTGATGCAGGAAATGTTGCGAAGAAATACCTTGGAGAAGATAACGCTGCTGTCTTAATGGCAACATCTGGAGCACGTGGCTCGATGGATAACTTAGCGATGATGGCCGGTTCAATAGGGCAACCTAAGGTACGTGGTAAAAGATTAGAAAGAGGCTATCAAGATAGAGTTCTAGCACATTTCCCAAGAGGAGTTAAAGGAGCTAGAGAGAAAGGCTTCGTATCTTCATCATTCAAGAGAGGATTGGAACCAACCGAATTCTTCATGCTATCAGTTTCTGGTAGAGAATCTTTAGTTGATACTGCTGTCAGAACTAGTAAATCTGGATATATGCAACGTAGATTAATTAATGCAATGGATGATCTTAAAGTATCTACTGATCAACAATCCTCCGTAAGAAATACAGGCAATAGGATAGTTCAATTCCAGTACGGCGAAGATAGGGTAGATCCTGCTCGTAGTAGAAAAGGAGAGCCATTTGATGTCAATCTAGTTCTAGATGATGCTCTTGGAGGTGCTAAATAATGGTAGTTAAGAGTGCAACAAAGAAGAAATTGATGGACTTGGGTATTGAAGAAGAATATGCTCATAAATTAGCGGACGATAGAAAATGGGATGATGTAAAAGTACTCACTCCTCTTCAAATAGGGCAAATTTGTGGTATTGATTCTGGAACATCTCAAAAAATTCATCACGTAATGGCAAGTTCTACTAAATCTGCCAGAGCAGCAGCTGCAAAAACAGAAAAAACAGTAGTAAGGAGGAGAACTTTATCGAGAAGAAGGAAAAAAACATTGCTCCCAATTCAAAATTATGACATCGAAAATAGTAAAAAATTATTACTTAGAGATTTAGACAATGAAGATCCACTGTTTATACAACTTCAGGAGAAATCAAATAAATTAGGCTTATTTTTAACTCCTCAAATCATCAATACTTTGGTAGAAGGAATTAATTCAAGAGGAGATAAAAAATTATCTGATAAAAAATTAGAAAATATTGTTAAATCGGCTCATTCACATCTATTGAAAGCCCGTGTTGATCCTCACGAAGCAGTAGGAATTACAACTGCACAATCCCTAGGCGAACCAGGAACACAAATGACCATGAGGACATTTCACTATGCGGGTGTGGCCACTGTAAACGTTACTCAAGGACTCCCTAGGATAATTGAAATTGTTGATGCTAGAAAAGTCCCTAATACGCCTACCATGAATATCTATCTTGAGGAATTTAATGCAAAAAATAAGCCTTTGAGGACCAATGAAAAACTTGCTAGAGAATTAGCAGCAGGTATTGAAACAACAACTGCAATAGATATCGCGGCAATAGACGTAGAAGTTACTCAAAGATACATCAATCTTCAATTAATTCCTGCAAATCTTAAACTCAAAAATATGACTGGTGCTGAAGTGTTGGATAAATTATCCAGAGCACTTAGGTTATACATCCAATCAGATAACGAAGATAGGCCAAAAGTTCTTAAAATAATTCCAGGGATTTCAAAAGCCGAAGATTTAACAAATTTAGCAACAGATCCGCCAACATATACTGCTCTTCTACAGTTGGAAGATAAAATTAAGAAATTAAGACTTAAAGGTTTACCAGGCATTTCTAGAGCAAATGTGCAAGGACCAAATAAAGATGGAGAATATTATATTTCTACAATTGGATCCAATTTAACTAAAGTAAGTGAATTTGCTGGCGTTGATAGGTCTAGAACTTATACAAATAATATAAGCGAAATATATGATTATTTAGGTATTGAAGCAGCAAGGCAAGCCATTATTAATGAAGCATATGATACTATGGCAGGTGCAGGCTTAGATGTCGATATCAGGCATTTAATAATGGTCGCTGATGTGATGTCTAGTGAAGGAGAAATAAGGGCCATAGGTAGGCATGGTGTAAGCGGAACTAAGCATTCAATATTAGCTAGGTCTGCTTTCGAAGTCACTGTAACACATTTACTTAAGGCAGGAATTATTGGAGAGCGTGATGACCTTAGTGGAGTAACTGAAAATATTATTGTTGGTCAACCTGTCGCTCTTGGTACAGGAAGCGTAGAATTATTCTATGTTCCAGAAAATTAAGGAGGAATAAATATGGATTTAGCACGTCAATTAAAACAAGGAATGAATACTGGAACTATACTATTTGGGCAAAGACAAACTATGGGCGCATGCTCTAAAGGAGACGCCCGAATGGTTTTAGTAGCGGCAAATTGTCCTAAGGAATATATTTCAAATCTACAATCAAAACATCCTGATGTTCCTATTCATCAAGTTATGATGGTTAATCGTCAACTAGGGGCTGCTTGCGCAAAGCCATTTCCTGTGAGTACTCTGTGTATAACAGATCCTGGGCAAAGTGAACTTTTAAGTTTAAGTCAAAATTTATAATTTGTCATTAAAATATAATTATTTGGTCTTTTTTAGGGTTTTATTAAAATTACTATATTACTCCGGTTACTCATGGAAGAGGTAATCCGTAATCTAGTCCAAATCCGTGGATTAAATTTTACTATCAGTAATGATTCACTTCCTCCTTCAGAATTTATTCTTATCGGACAAGTAGATTCTTTACAAAATTTTGAAGTTTTCCACAATAATTCACTGTTTATATGGTATATTAGGGAAGGTATTACAGAATTAAATATTTTCGAAGTAGAGAGGTGGAGTGTTGATGCACCTCCTGGGAGCCATTTGATTATTTCACAAAGAACTCTAAATTCTAAATTATGTAATTATACTGACGACAAGAATGAAATATTTTTTTGGGGGCCATATGAGTTATCATTATGGCTTGGCAGAGCAGTATTGGATGGAGAACTTGATATTTCTGTACCAACTAGTCAGATAAATGATGAAAATTTCAATTCTATAATAATGGCTAATCAAAGCACATATAGTCCTATACTAACTTTAAAGCCAAATAAGGATATTTCTACTATATTATCGAATAATTCATATTCTCAATCCCATAATACTCCAGTTCTAATTCATTGTAAACTTTGGAAAATTGATGGAGAATTAGTAAGCCCTGAAGGTTTAGTTGAAAAAAAATATTGGGAAATTATCGAGGATCCCTGGGAGTCGAATTTTATTCTTTTATCGGAAAATGATTTGTTAAATAATACTCCTTCTCTACAAATAATAAGTCCAAGAGTTAACTCTTGGAAAGAAGAACCAGAAGTAATCAATTCAATTACTCCAATAATTAATGAAAAACGTCAAGGTAAACCCAAGACTTCTGGTCTATTAACTCAAAGCATGATTGTACAAAATTGGATTTTCAACCCAAAAAATTCTCACTTTTCTTCTACTAAAATTTTTATCCCAGGATGGTTAGTAAATAACAAAGATAGGCATCTAATTCATGGTATTACAGGTAATATGCACACTATGAATGATTAATTTCTCTGTAGCGACATCAATTCATCTGTAGATAAAGTATCTCCTGACATCAATCTACTCATGAGGTCAGAAATCCCTACCTTTTCATCTTCTACATCTTCGACTGACATCTCCTTAAGTAAATCTTGCATAGAGTGAATACATCTCAATGAAACAACATATCTACTATGCATTATATCTGCTTCTCTTTTAGAAATCGTTACCTCTTTTTGTGAGTTATTTGCAATTTCTCTTAGACGATCTACTTCTTCTGATAATTCCATCATTAAATCATGGGCTTCTTGAGCATCTTTTACCGCATTTTCAACATCATCATGAGCCTTCGCCTGAGAATATTTGGCCTCTCGCTCATTTTTTTTTATTGTGCCAATACTATCATTCTCTCCACTTTTTTTTGCTTCTTTGTAATCTCTACTTAACTTTTTCATTCTATTAATAAATTCCTTTTCTTTTTTTCCCGAAAAAGCACCTCTTTCATACATATTTTCTAACTTATCCATCTCAGCTCTAATCCTACGAGGATCGGGACCTCCCTTTTTATCTGACTTGATATTTTCATCACCAAACCTTTCCCTCATTTCTCTTCTTATTGTTTTTAATTTTTCAGATTTATCAAATCTTATATCTTTCAATTCTTTAACTCTTATATTCGCTGCATCTCTTACTATTTTTTGTTTTTGTACTTCTGATATTAATTCCTTAACTTGAATGTTCACTTCGTTTCTATTATCTAGATGCCTACGAACTCTATTATTCCATTCATCTCTTTGTTCTTTATTGATATTTAATTCTAGACCAATCTTTTCAGTAAGTGGTTTAAAAATCTCACCAACTTCGTTGTAGTCCATTAATTTACCACCTATTATATGTTGCGACTTTGAATGTTAATATAAATTAATACTAGTATAATGAATTTTTTTAATCATTCTCCCTTAATGCAGCACTATTTCCTTTTCGTGACTTTCTTTTAATGTTACCAATACGACGCATTTTCTTTCTTTTATTTATCCTATTACTATTATCTATTTTCTTTTCTTTTTCTACACTTATGGTGCTTAATCCTCCCTGAGATAATAATGCATCAAATTCAGAAGTATCTAACGACGATCCATCAATTAGTTTATCTTTGATTTTTGTTATACTTATTCTTTTTTCTGCTAAATTAGTTTTTTTAAGTTCTTTTTTTACTCTATTTAGAAATTTTTTCAATTCAGCTCTTTCCATTTTTAATGAATCTAATTTTTTATCAATCAAAGATATATTTTTACTCACTTTCCTTATTTCTTTTCTTGATACTGTGCTTCCATCTGATTCTTGATTATCATTAATTTCAGATATATTTTTTTCCTTTTCCTCCCTTTGTAAATCTAGTTTTTTTGCTACTTCTCTTAATTTTGTGATATTATTAACATATTCTATATGTGCCTTTTCAGATTCTCTTTTTTTATTAATACATACTTGTAATTCAAAAAACTTTTTGAATAAATCTCTTTCCCTTTCTAAAGTTGGAACTGTAGTTAAATCATTATTAATCATTGTTAAGTTTTCATAGGTATTCATTATCCATTTCTCTAATATTTCACTAGGGGGAGGAATTAATTCATTTACACTGTCTCTAATCTTTTTTGCGTTTTCTGCCGCTTTTCTATATTTATTGAATTCTGATAATAGATTTCTTCTATTACTGTCCATAGAATCAACTTCTTTCATAATTTCACGCAATGTTTTAACTATGTCTATTTGATTTCTCCTATCCTCTAAAACCTCCTTGAATATTTTTTCATTCAATACGATTTCGGATTTTATTTCTTTATTTAATTCTAAAATATCATCAATCTCTACGTTTTCAAAATCAATTTTTAGTTGCTTTTCTAACATTTCATTCATTCTTCTTCCTCCCTTTTAATTTGTTTAGTGGGTTTTTTTGCTTTTCTATTTTTATTTGATATGAATGAAGATTTGCCACCTTCCTTGACTCTATTTGCTAATATCATTAATTTTTCAAATCCATCTAAAATAGTATTTTCCCAATATGATGTATCTCTATCTAAATTCTTCAATAATTGCTTCGCTCTGTCCCTTTGTTTATTTATATCATTTAATTCGTCTTTTATTGCGATATATTTAGCATGAATTGGCTCTCCAATTTTAACATTTTTTATCATATCTTTGTGCTCTTTATCTGCCGCTCTATATAGTGTATTCATTTTCTTTCTTTTTTCAATAAAATCTGCCATTTCAGGATTTGATGCTTTCCGTTCTTTTAACCATAATTCATTTTGCTTGATGATATTTTTTCTAGCATCTATCATTTTCTTTTCTGCTTTGTGATCGAGGGCAACCGTTTGAATATTGAATTCTATTTCTTCCAATTCTTCTATCATTCTTTCCTTTTTCCATTTTGGATCTAAATTAATCATATTCCCAGTTTCGCTGATCTTGTTTTGAGTTTCTTTTATCTCATTCCAAATCTCTCCAGCTTCTTTTTGGCATAAGTCTCTTTTATTCTTAATTTCTGATATTTTAATATTAATTTTATTGTTTTTCTCCAATATTTTAGCCATTTTTGGGGTTAAAGATTCGGATTCATTATCGAGATTTTTAATTATATTAGGAAGTTGATCTTTCAATACTGTTCTTCGAATTAATAATGATTCTGCAATTTCCTTTGGAGTAATCCTAAGCAAATCCTCTGTATCCATATGGTGTCCACTTAATTTCCTCATTAAAATGTCTCTATAATCTTTAAATGGGGTTTGATTCATACGGTAGCACTCTAGGGGCTGTATGATGACTAAGAGTCTCAACGTCTCTTCTTTGTTTTCTATTATTTTAATTACTCTATTTTGTACCTGTTCCTTTATTAATTTTTATCAAATTGATTCTCAATCTTTAAATCAAAATGTCACCCATAATGCGAACGATAGCAGATTTAACTTCACCGCAGCGGGAAGTGAAAAAATTTCTATTAATGGTGAACCTATTCACTTGGGGGACAATGCATATGCCTCATTATTAATAAATAACAAAGGCAATCACACTGATAGTGTTAGATTAGTGATAGAAGGAACCAATAATTCTATTTGGTACGGTAAATATGTTGAGATAGAATCTGGGTCTAGTAGGGAAATTAATACAATATTTCTGCCCTCCAAAATAGGAAATAATGAATTTAATTGGAGTGTTGAAAGTCCTAATGGAGGAATTGATGTTGAATTAAATGGTACTTTCTCGGTTGAAGTAAGAAGCATCCAATCTCTCCATATTGATTTTAATTCATATTCATGGACTCCTTCTGAAGGCCTAGAAGTAATTAGTAGCGTATATCTATCTGAAGGGGTCTCAAGAGAAATAATAATTATTTTGTCAGATCATAGTGATGGTGAAAAAGTATTTCTCCAATCATTAAAATTAACATTAGACCATGGAATGAGGACAATTATTTTCAATCTAGGACATCCAAATGTAGAATCTTTATTCATTGAAGCAATTCCTTTATCTTGGATTTTGAATTCTTCTGATTCTAGAAATACAAGTACTTCAACCGTGACTCCTCCTCTTATCTTATTGGATGTAGAATTTGATAATATTTATCCCATGAGCCCAATTAAAAATGAAAATATATCTTTTGTTTATACAGTTACTAATAATGGCAATAGTAAGTCATCACCCGGACTAATACGTCTTATTATGCCCGATCAGACAATAATACAAGAGGGTAATCTTCCTTCATTATCTCCTGAGGCAACTTATTCAGATACAATAATTATCTACGAATGGCCATATGCTCAGCCTACTAACGTATCTATTTACATTTTTTCAGATGATTACTATTCTAGTAATTGGATTTTAATAGATTCTTCAAATCCCACTGAATCTTCTCAATTACCGTTTGATATTTATGCAGTTTCATATGGATCAGTGGCTGGATTGACAATAGTTCTTTTATCAAAAGTAGTAATTAGTGCCATATCAAACAGAACTCCTTCCACAAAAAAACCTTCTAAATTAAGGAAACCAAGATTATCGAGAGTAGATATTATTAATAAAGAAAAACAAGAAAAAAGGGAAGTCTCCTGCCCTTTATGCGAACAAAGATTGAATGTGCCTTCACTACACAAGGGATTGGTAAAATGCCCTTCATGCGAATCAAATTTTGAAGTATTACCAGAAATGGAAGTGGAAGATAAATCCATAAATATCAGCAAAGTTGATATTAATTCTACTAATGATACAGATCAATCCGGTATCCTATCATCATCATCCAAAGGGGATATGCTAAATTGTCCATCCTGCGAACAGAAACTTAGAGTACTAGAGAGTAAAAGGCCTGTTAGGGCACGTTGCCCAGCATGCAGATGTGAATTCATGGCACTTTCCGAGGAGAAATAATATGATTGAGTTAAGTGAATTTGAGGAAATGTATCTCAAAAGGATTTTTGAATTACATTCAGACAAACCTGATCAGATTGTAAAAACTACTCAATTAGCTGAGTCAATGAAGGTTAGTGCTGCTTCAACAACTCAAATGTTAACTCGCCTTTCTAAGAAGGATTTACTTACTTATCTGCCATATCGTGGTTGCAGACTCACTCCTATTGGTTTTATCAGCGCTGCAAGAATAAAAAGGAGAGAAGCACTTGTTGAAATCCTTCTAGTCGATGTTATCGGATTTAAAGGAGATGTAAATGCAATGGCTTGTAAAATCGAGCATGCCATAGATGACCAATTAGAACTTACGCTTGACAATATGCTCGGTTATCCTGAGGTCTCAATTACAGGTGAAAAAATACCATTAATTGAAAGGAAAATTGAAGATTATCAAAATAATCTACTGCCAATAAATTGTTTACCAGATAAAGTAGAGGCGACAATAGAATTAATTGCTATGAATAATAGCGAGAAAAAAACGCTAGAAAGTATTGGTATTAGGTTGGGCTCAAAAATCCTCATTATTAATAATGAATTTAATGTAGATGGTAAAAATATTCAAATATCCAATTCACTTTCTCAAAAGATTTTAGCAAGAATTTCTAAATATCCTAGATCCTGAGGTGAACTTGTGTCCGATAATCGAAATATTATTGATGATATTATAGAAACTGACAAACATGATTTAGAATCTATGATAGAAGATTTAAATAATGAAAAACTAACTAAATCATTATTACATTTTCCTGAAAGTAGTGAAACTATTAGGGAACTAGATTTTAAAGATAAAAAAGTAAGATATAAAAATCAAGAGATGATACTTACAGGAATTGATGACTTATTAATTAGCAGAGGAGCAAGATTAATTTTATTCCTTCCTTTAATTGTAGTAATCTTGTTTGGTCTCGCCCAATCTTTTAGTTCTTCAAATCCAGATTGGTGGGTAAATAGTGTTCAAGGTTTATTATTCAATCAAGATATCTCTACTTCTATCTACTTTATCTCTCTTCTAATAATGATTGCAGATTTATCTTTACTAATTATTTTACTTAGATTAATATATGTTACTAGGCAAATATTTATCATAGAAGCAAAGGAAATTACAAACTCAGGTATAACATTCAATAGTGCACATGGATATGCTCAAATGAAAGAAATTATAGATGGTTCATCCAGACAATTAAATGTAACTACCGGATTAATGTTTCTAGCTACACTACTTCTTTCCTTATCTCTATATTTTTCTACTCAGCAATCATCTGAATTGCCTGTTATGATTGCTCTGTCTACTGGTGCATTGCTTTCTGGACATGGTGTTTACATGATTTCTAGTCGCCCTCGTTTCAACACTGTAAATCCCTGGGGTTTACTGGAAGCATTTTCCACACCAATTCATCCCGCATTATTGAAGAGACCTTTTTCTGATATAATTAGATCACATGTTGATCCGCTTCTTTTAGTCAAGGTTTCTAGTTATGTTAATTCTCTCGCATCCAAACTTGATGAAGGAAAATCGATTACAGAACTTCAAGAAAATCTATTACACTTACTACACTTACGTAGGTCTGGACTTATCTCAGATGATACTTTTAGAACTGTTTTGGGAGAAATTATAGATGAGGATGTTATTGAGCAGATTTTCCAACATCCTGAACTAGGAGAGGAAACATGGAACCGCCTTCTTACCCATGCTAGTTTACGTTGTGCTCCATTTTTTAGACTTCACGATAGATTACGTATGCACCAAGAAAATGAAAACTATGATGGAGATATTTGGTTTGATGTAGACATGGAAAATTTAACTTTAGGTAATGCAAATTTATTCGCATATGTTTTGAATCAGAGTTCACAGACTCAACAATTAATACTTAGAGTTCAAACTCCAGATTTCAGGCCTAATGAATGTGTTTATGGATTAAAAGTACCCCCATATGAGAAAGAAATTTTAATGAATAATGATATATCTATTGCTAAATCTCTTCCGGCAACATTATTGTCGACAAAGATTGTATGGCAGAGCTTAATTCCTTCATCAACCGGCGAAGCAACTGTAACCGTGCGTCTCGAAGATACATCAGGTAATTTGGTATCAGGGAGAGTTCTAACCGTTCAGGTACGTTCTGATATCTTTACTAGACTTAGATTAACTACAGGGGCATTACTGATGATTGGTGCAATTATTGCTGTTGTTTCTCCCCTGATTCCATTTGCTCTTTCATTACTCGGTCTTTAGTGGCCTTGAATAAGGAAATACTACTCGCATTAGCATGGACGTTGGTAACGAGGACCAAGAAGAAGACCTTCGAAATCGTCTAAATGGCATGGAAACAAAATTAAAAAGGATGCGTAATCAACGAAATACTTTCACAGAAACAGCCCGTAGAGCAGCCGATTCCAGAAACTCTATACAAAATCAGGGTAAGGAACTAAGGGAAAAAATAAATGAGCATCTAGAAGAGCAGAAAGCCATTAGAATCAAAGCAAAGGAACATCAAGCGAGAAGAGATGCACTACAGAGTCAAATTAGAGAATTGATTAATCAGAAAAGAGGTAAGAGGGAAAGCAGCAATGATACTAAATCTTCCATAGTTGAATTATCTGAAACTGTGGGCGAAATAGAAAGAATTGAGAGGCAATTAATGACCGATGGAACTATATCACTAAAAAAGGAAAACTCACTTTTGAAATTTCTAAAAAAACTAATTATAAAAAGAGATGAATTAATTCCTTTGGCTTCTGAATTTAATCTTCTGAATATAGATTTGGGCGATATGGAAGGATCTATTCAATTATTAAAAGCAGAGGCTGATAATGAACACAAAATCATGATAGATTTACATAGTAACGCCGATGAAATATGGGATTCTATAAAACCAATGTTTGAGGAGAGAGACTTTATCCAAGCAGAAGGAGACCGCTTACACCAATCATTCTTGGAAGGAAGGAAAAATGCCGATGAAGTCCATGCTTCTATTGTAGAATTGATGAAAGAAGTCAATGAGATTAGAGATAAAATGAAAGCTGAGATTGAAGAGGGTAAGTTGGTAATAGAAAATCATAACCGCTCAGTTAGAGAATCTCTTACTACTCCTGATCAGGATGAAAATTTGGCAAATACACTCTCAGAAAAATTAATGCAACAAGGATCTTTAACCTTTGGTGGAACATTAAGGGATGAATTTAAAATCCCCGTTAAATCAAAATCAAAAAAACATTCTCGTAAATTAAGGACCACAAGAGGACGTAAAAGAAATTAATGACCTCTATTTTGGTACTTTGTTTCTAAACTATCTATCTCTAATCCTGGCATGGCTTCTCCCATCATAGAACTGGCTTTCGAAACCATTCTCGCATCATCATAATGATGCGTTGCTAAAACTATTGCTTCGGCCATTATTTTTGGATTAGTACTTTTGAATATTCCCGAACCTACGAACACTCCGTCCATGCCATGTTGCATTAATAGGGCAGCATCAGCAGGAGTAGCTATCCCTCCGGCGGAGAAAGTGACCACTGGCAGTCTATTTTTACTAATTACTTCTTCAAGTATGCTAGATACTTCATCATGTAAAAATTCTAAATTTCCAAATGGAGTATTTTCAGGATTAATATTAAATTCTGATTTTTCTTTTAATTTTTGATATCCCTTTAATATTTGATTTATTGCTGAATCTATCCCTTCATGATTTTCCAAACTTAATGATTCTATCTCATTCTGTACTATTCTAGAATGTTGAATTGCACTTACTACATTACCTGTTCCCGCTTCTCCTTTGGTACGTATCATTGCCGCACCTTCTAATACTCTTCTTATTGCTTCACCAAGATTTGTACAACCACACACAAATGGGACATCAAAGTTATTTTTGTTAATGTGAAAGAAAGGATCTGCAGGAGTAAGTACTTCTGATTCATCTATCATATCAACTCCTAATGATTGTAAAACTCTTGCCTCACTCTCATGGCCTATTCTTGCCTTGGCCATTACAGGAATTGTTGTAGTTTCAATTATTTCTTTTATCATATCCGGGTGGCTCATTCTAGCCACGCCGCCATTTGCCCTGATATCTGCTGGAACTCTTTCTAATGCCATTACTGCTACTGCGCCCGATTCTTCTGCAATATGTGCTTGTTCTGCATTAACTACATCCATTATCACTCCACCTTCCTGCATTTTTGCAAAACCTCTTTTCAAAAGTTCTGTACCGTGACGAAATTGGGACATGTTAATTTTTTTCACCATATTAGCAACCTCCAAAGATGGACTAGATGAACTTTTTTATATCGAGAACTCTATTTCAATCTGCTAAAACTGGAGAATCTCCTTCTGCAATCTCTAAGTTAGGTGCTTCATCTTCATTCTTTTGCAACCAACTTTCCTGGTCATCAGGCAAATCTGTATCTGCGAATATTGCATCTACAGGACATTCAGGGATGCATGCTGCACAATCAATACATTCATCCGGATCTATTACTAAATACGTATCGGCTTCACGAAAAGCCTCTACCGGACAAACTGCTACACAATCTTGATATTTATGGCCTACACAGGCATCTGTTACTACATGAGTCATACTTTCCCTCAACCCTCCGAGTCATTCAATCCATTTGAATACTTGTCTAGATATTACCTTCATCAATATTTTTCTTTATTAATTCTGAAATTATATTTTCCGGATTATTGCCAGGATAACATTCAATTTTAAATATACCTTTAGCGATTAAATCGCCTCTATTTTCATTGATAGATATTTCTTCAGAAACTAAACTTGAAATATCCAATCTTATATGGAAATTTTTATTTCCATCTATTCTTTTAGATATATTTTCTTTCATTATTTGAGATAGTGTTTGTTTACCTAATCGGATAAATGACTCATAAGCATTTTTTTTATTATCAACATTAGCAATAATCGTATTCTGGATTGCACCATGGATTGATTTACCTTTATCTATTTTTATTGATGCATTTTCTCCTGCAATCCATTCGATACTTTTCATAATCAATGTCATATCATCAATTTCACTTACGTGAACTCTCCACATCGCGCTATGCAAGCTCATACCTATTCCAAAAGGAGCAAGTCTTTCAAATAATTCATTATATTATTTCTTATTTATGTCACTCGTTCAAATACTCGACTGATTTCGCATGGCTTGCAATTGGGGCAGCCCCCAACATCAGAGGTCTTTATTATGGCAAAAGGAGCAGTATCAAGGGCAGCAGCAAGAAAACAGAAAGACAAGTGGAAAGCCAAACGCTGGTACTCAATCAGGGCTCCTAGAAATCCTTGGTCATTCAAGATGATAGGTGAAACTCTTGCAGAAGAAGATGACTTAGTAATTGGCCGTCACTATGAATTAATGCAAAACGAATTAGATGGTGATTTTTCAAAAATGCATGTCAAAATAAAATTTAATGTTACAGAAGTAGTCAATAAAGATGCACTTACAGAATTTATAGGATATGATTTGATGAAAGATCATGTCCGAAGGTTAGTCCGTAGGGAAAGAGGAAAAATAGACGATACAGTAGATTTAGTTTCTAAAGATGGTTTTTATATCAGATTTAAACCATTAATTATTTCTCGTGGTAGGATTAAAGCCAGCCAAAAGCAACAAATGAGAACAATTGCGAGAAATGTAATATTAAGAGTTGGTGCCAGTTCAACTTGGCTAGATATCCAAAAATCATTATTCGATGGAACTTTGGAAAATTCTATCAAAGATGAAGTATCAAAAATTCAACCAGTGAAAAATCTTCTATTTAGGAGGGTACAATTGTTACAATCCGGTGTGTTAGTTGATGAAGGGCCAACATTAGATGAAATTCATGAGTTAGAAAAATCAAAACACTCTGTAATAGAACAAGAAAATGATGTCTTGGTGGCAGCTGAAGCGGGTGCAGAAATATCAGAGTTAGCCGTTTCAACCTCTGAAATAGAAAATGTAACGGAGGAAAAAATAGAAGAACCCATCAATGATATTGATTATTCATCGATGACAGTTCCTCAATTGAAAGAATTATTAAAAGAATCAGGAAAAACAGTTTCAGGTAAAAAGGCAGATTTAATAGCCCGTTTAAATGAATGACCCTAATTACTTTTATCTATATCGCCTGCGTTAATTATAATGCTACGCGTATCAGTAATTTATGGAACTGGAATGTCTGATCTATCAAATCTATTTTCTGTTTCATTAAATTCTCCCATAGTAAGTATTAGATGTGAATCCAATTGGGGAACAGCCCCTCTTTCCATTATCAAAAAAAATAATCTTCAAATATCCTTTTTGAATCGCCATCATTCAATAAATAATCACATCACTCCTCCTCATTCCATAAAACACAGGGGAAATATACATGCTGTTGCTAGTTTTTCTCCAGACATAATAATAAGTATAAATTCTGTTGGTTCTATTTCATCAGAATTAAAACCTGGTGAAATTGGTTTGGCATCCGATATTATCGATTTCACAGAATATGCTTGGTCTTTTCATGATATTATTGCACACCACTCTGATAGAACCTCAAATTTTGATACAAAAGCCATTGAAATAATTTCAGAAGTATTGAAACAAATACAAGGTAGCGAAGCAACAAGGCTGATAGTCGCCCAATGTAATGGGCCACAATTCGAAAGTCCTGCAGAAATTAATGCCTTGGAAATATTGGGTGCAGAAGCTGTTAATATGACGTTAGGTCCGGAATCTAGATTAATTTCAGAATTATCCATTCCTCATGTATCAATACTCTGCTCTTCTAATTGGGCAGCTGGAAAAAATCCTAAAGGGTCTAAAATTGTAATAGATCACAAAGAAGTTGAAAATACTTCTGGTTCAATGAAAAAAATTGTTCTGGAATGTATAAATCATTTAATTAAGAATTATCAAGTCTGAGATAACTTTGTTGACTTGATTACAGTCTGGAGTATATGGATAGGCCTTTGAGTGTTGAAGATTGGTTGCCGACTGAAGAATTAGATTTACCAGATGGACTTTGGACGTCTATGATGGGAAGAGTGGCAAATTTTCATAATAAACATGAATTTTCAAAATCTGAACACAAAGGTCATGACATGGGTTATAGAATTGCATTAACTGTTGAAGAGTTGGGGGAGTTCTCGGCAGCAATTACAAAGGGTAAACCAAAAAACGATATTTCTGAAGAATTAGCAGATCTTCTAATTTTAATAATGGGACATTCGTTAGCACTTGAAATTGATTTAGAAAAGGAATTTCACAATAAGATGAGTATATTATCTAAAAGAAAGTCAAAAATTACCAACTTAGGAATTCGAGTTACAGATTATGAAAATTAGATTAGTCTTTTTTCCAAATAGAATATTTAGTATCATAATCATTTTCCTCATTCTTAAGTATTTTTTCTATGATATCTTGCCTCCAACCGTCTCTTTGCCATTCGGGAAATTTAATTTCACCGCTATTGTTAGCGTTTACTTCAGTGATATGTATTTCATCTACTCTATCAATAAATAATTCATATATTTGTGAACCGCCAATAATCCAACATTCTTCACAACCTTCTGAATATGCAATTTCAATTGCCCTCCCGGGATAAAGTGCATTCCATGCACCTTCATCGGACCAATCTGAATCTCTCGACATCACGATATTAATTCTTCCAGATAAAGGCTTATACTTGCCAGGTAGGCTATCCCAAGTCTTCCTGCCCATTATAACTGCATTATTGCCATCACCTAGAGTAATTTTCTTAAATCTTTTAATATCACTTGACAATTTCCAAGGCAAACTTCCATCTTGTCCTATCGAACTATCATTATCCATTGCTACTATCATTGCAATAAGCATTTTTTAAACCTCATATAGAAATTGGCGCTGATATATGTGGGTGATGTTGATATTCTTGTATTGATATATCTTCATAACGAAAGTCATCGATAGATTTTATTTCACTATTCATGATTAAAACAGGAGATTTTAAAGGCTCTCTGTTGACTTGAATTTTTGCTTGTTCAATATGGTTTAGATATAAGTGGCAATCACCTCCAGTCCAAATGAATTCTCCTGGTTCCAGGTCACAGACTTGAGCAATCATACATGTAAGAAGGCTATATGATGAAATATTGAAAGGAACTCCCAGAAACGCATCAGCACTTCTTTGATATAACTGGCAAGATAATTTACCTTTATTAACATAAAATTGGAAAAACGCATGGCATGGCATTAATGCCATTTCATTTAATTCTCCTACGTTCCATGCTGAAATTATAATCCTTCTACTGTTAGGATCATGCTTAATCATTTCAATTGCTTGTTTTATCTGATCAATACTCTTTTTATCTTTAGTTGTCCATTTTCTCCACTGTTCGCCATATACGGGACCCAAGTTCCCATCGGAATCAGCCCATTCATTCCAAATCTTAACTCCATTTTTCTTAAGATAATCAATATTTGTATCTCCAGATAATATCCATAATAATTCATGAATCACACTAGGCCAATGAATTTTCTTTGTTGTAATGGCAGGAAAGCCGTTAGTCAAATCAAACCTCATCTGATGGCCAAATATCGATTTAGTACCTGTGCCAGTTCTGTCACTTTTTTCTTCCCCCTTCTCTAGAATCATTTTGAGGAACTCAAGATACTGGTCCATGTATTATCGTGTGACTAGACAGTCCTTCAACGCTACGGAGGTAATCACTCAAGGGGCACCTAATTGCTTTAAATTTTCCATGATTTGGTCTGTGAACTCTCTATAAATATTTTTCATAAATACTTCTCTTTCCTCATCACCTAATTTTGATATATTATCTATTTTATTTTTATCCATGTCACCACCCTTAGGGTCCATTAACCATTGATTGAAAGTTATAGGCTCATCTATATTAACATCAATTTTTTTCCATATTCTTATTAAATTGTCACCAGGTTTCATCATATCTCGTGTACCAATTAATGCCATTGGCAACACCGGAGTATTTGGAAAACTAGCAGATAATCTAGCAACTCCAGTTTTACCTTTTTGTAGGAACGGAGGACATGTATTTCTAGATCTTGTACCTTCGGGAAATAGTCCTAGGCACAATCCTGATTCTAGCACATCAGACGCTCTTGCCAATGCATCTCTAGCTCCATTTTTTCTAAATGTTTCAATCTGACCGGTTAACTTCATAATTGTTCTATTTGGCTCCTTGGTAAAATGACCCTCTTTTGCTAAATAATGTACAGGTCTACCAATTCCCATTATTTTAACAATAGGATCAATGTTTGAAATATGGTTTCCTACAATTATCATAGGACCTTTTTTAGGAATTTTTTCTATACCAATATAATTTACTCTTGTCAGGCTACGTCCAATTATACGAATATATTTTACTAATATTTTATAAAAAAAGGGGGTTTTAAATATCTCGCCAGTTCCTTGTATTTTTATTTGATTGGAGAATTTATTTAAATCGAAGCCTATCTTCTTCGTCATATTCTATCGTAATGACTTTACTGTTTAGCCTTTACTAAATTTGGCAAGTACTCATATTCCATTCTTATTTCGGACTGCTATGGAAAGGGGGAGGTTCGCAAGTTTTGTAATGATTATTATATTCTCTTTGCCCACATTCTCATCTTTAGTTGCCGCAGAGTGGGAATCTGATGGATGGATAAAAAATCTGATTGGCCCAGATAGATTAGCGATAGGTGATGAATTTGGATGTCATGGATTTGAAAATAAAGACTTAAATGAGGATTTATGGATTATCGAAGAATGCAAAGATTATCTTTTAGCAAATACCAATGCTTCTAGATGGGGAAAAGATCCTATTTCTTTCGGAACTCCTTCTGGATTTATCAATGACAAAACTTCATCAGAATTAATTAATAATGGATTTAAAATAATTGGAGACATGGTATCTAATAATCCTTCAGGATTGTTTATTGTAGAGAGAAATGGAGGGAGTATAGAAAAAAATATTGCTAACATATCTCTTATTGAGGAATCTCCAAAAGATTCACTTGTTAGTATTTATTGGATGGCAAGAATCCATGATTTAAGAGTTAGAGAAGATAAACAGTTCATGGAGAGCCTAGAAAGTAACGCATCTATCTGGTTTACTACATGGGGAGAGTGGTATAACCACAAATTATCTAGTAATAATATTGAAATAACTATTGATAAATCATCAATTTTTGTCACTCTTCCGATAGATTATAACAACTCTTGGAAAGTTCCAGGAAGTATTCATATTCATTCTAATAAATCGATAATGTCAATTAAAGATATTGAAGGTAATAATTATTCTGCACTATCAAAAAATGATCAAAATTTAAAAAATGGATGGCGTCAAGTTGAGGATGGCATAATTGCAACTATCAATCCGGGTGAAACTATAGTTTTAGAAATGGAAAATTTATCCAATTTTTCTCTAATTAGTGATCCTCTGTACACCTTTAATGATCTACATCATTCAGTAACTGTTGTAGGCCACCATGTTACCAACATGCGAGAATGGGCATCAGATTTTCTGGAATCTCCAATATTATTTACGTGGCTAATAGAGCGGGCATCAGAACCAAGCTTTAATTGGCCAATTATTATAATTGCAATTGGAACTTTAATCGCAACTCCGATTGCAATAAGGTGGTTAATAATAATGGATGCAAAACATATCATCGACTATACGGATTAATTTATTATTTCTTTAAAAATTGAAATATTTTCTGCCTTCATTCTCGAAACTATTGTATTAATTACAGCGGCATCCAAATCCTCTGGAGGATGAATTCCAGTAGTTAACATTTTAGGATTTGATATCCATTCCTCTATACAAAATACAGTAACTAACCCAGTACATCTGGCCATTGAATGGCCGTCAGGTCCACCTTCATCTGAAACAATCCAACGTATTTTTTTTCCTTCACAACCGCATGCTAAAACTTCTAACCATGTAAATTCTGATATATCAGGGCTATATTCCCATTCTTTCAACAATTGTTCATAGTATAAATTATTTTTATCTCTTTCATCGATAAATTTCTGGATATGCCCAGGCCATCTTACTGTATATTCTGATAAATTTGTGGATGGAATCGTGTAAAGTACACTTCGTAAACCATCGGTTAGAAATGCTTCCATTTCTCCTTTTTTATGAACATTTATGATATGTCTTTCCGATAACGCATCCAAGGTAATTATTTTTTTATCTCGAACTACTCTTGCAGGTCTTGTATATTCTGCAATCACATCTTTGGGCGAAAACGGAGCAAAATAGTTCCAACCTCCTTTTTTTTCTACAGGATTTCCGCCCACTCTAATTTCTCCTTTTTCCAGATGACCTAAATCTTCTACCGCAAGTGAAAGTAACATATTAGATAACCCTGGAGCTATTCCAACATCCCATAATATTGTTGAATTATTTTCTATTGTTTCTTCCATTAAAACTTCTGGTGAAATCTCACTAAAACTTAAATCTACTATTCGAAATCCATATTTACAAATATTTTTCATCACAGTATGCCCAATTTCACCAGGAAGCATATTAACTATGATGTCCAAATCTCCGTAATTATTTTTATCTTTTGAAGTCTCCAAAACATCTCCTTCATGAATAATAATTCTTGGATAATCTGAGAATATGTCGCCAGGATTCAAATCATGAGCATGAACTTGATGTCCATTATCAGATAATCTCTTAGCCACATATGATCCTACAAGTCCAACTCCTAAACAATGGATGGTTGCCATATACGTAGACAAAATGGTTATGGTTATTGATTTAACTGTGTTTATCTGTTTTACTCATCGATGGTTTGATTGCATATATCGTACGCCCAAAGCTATGGAAGATGTCCAGCGGATTGATCCTTGGTCGTCTGAACAGTCTACAGATTACCAAAGATTAACTCAAAAATTCGGCCTAGAATCTATTGATTTATCATTAATACCTAATCCAAGTATGCTTCATCGAAGGGGTATAATATTCGCACACAGAGAATTCGATCTAATATTAAATTCTATCCACAATAATGAAAATTTTGGTGTTTTAACTGGTTTAATGCCAAGTGGAAAAATGCATCTTGGCCATAGTATGGTAATCGAACAAGTAAAATGGTTTCAGCAACATGGGGGAGATATTAATGTAGCCGTAGCAGATTTAGAGGCCTTAGCCACACGCTCCAAATCTCTCAAAGAAGGTCGTAAATCTGCAATTGAAGATTACATAATTAACTATGCTGCCTTAGGTTTAAGGCCAGAATCAACTAATGTATACTTTCAGAGTAAAAGAACAGAAGTACAAAGATTAGCATTTACTTTAGGCCGTAAAACAAATCTTTCAGAGTTAGAATCTATTTATGGTTTCCAAGGTGATACTAACCTTGCTCACGTCCAATCACCACTCATACAGGCCGGGGATATTACTCATCCACAGTTAGAAGAATTTGGGGGTTTACGTCCTGTAGTTGTACCTGTTGGGGTGGATCAAGATCCTCATTTGAGATTAACTAGAGGTTTAGTAAGTAAAACAAATTGGTTCAATCTAAAAGACCGAAAAAATGGTGGACTAATTATTGCACTATCTATTCAACCAGAAAATGAAAAGATTTTCGGAATATCTAACAATGGTAAGTTAGTTCTTGAAGATAGAAAAATTATTTTTAATGAAATAAAAAATTGTATTTTAAAATTAGGTTATGCTGATATTTTATCAAACCTAAAACATGGTACAATAATAATTCCTGGGGCAACTGCGAGTGATAAAAATAAATTAAAAATTGAATTATTAAAATTGGAACGAAGTTTAGGTGGCTTGGGGTTGTTACCTCCCTGTTCTACATATCATCGATTTGTTGTTGGAATGACTGGCGATAAAATGTCATCCTCAAAACCAGAAACAACGATTTTCATGGATGATTCTATAGAAAATATGTCAAGAAAAGTAAAAAGAGCATATAGTGGGGGTCAATCTACGGTCGAAGAACATAGGCGTCTCGGCGGAGATTGTTCCAAAGATGTAGCATTTCAATATCTCCAATTTTTCTTCGAAAGTGATGATAATGAACTAGATAAAATACGAAAAAACTATGAAAGTGGTAGAATTTTAGCTGGTGAAATGAAACAACTTTGCATTGATAACGCATCTATTTGGCTAAACGATATTTCCGAGAAAAGAGATGAGTGGTCTGGTAGATTAGATGAATTTCTCGCACCTGATGGAATTTAGTGTTAAACTAAAGAATTTCTTCATTATTAATATTGAAAATCGGTATGTTAATGCCAATTTCTAAATCTGAAATCTCGTCCTCTGATAATTCTCTTGATATAGCATCATCATGTAAAATTTGACTATGTCCCATTGGATCTAATAATATGATTTCAACTTCTCTATCTCCATTTTTAATTTCATAAATTTTTTCTAAACGCAACATACATTTTTCAACAGTTTCTTCTCCATCTCTTGTTGCTTGTCTTAGTATCATTTTAACAATATCACTAAATCTATTTAATACTCCTTCAATATTTGTAATATAACCACTTGAATTTCCCCCTGGTTCAACCTCTAATCCTATCTCCTCTATTCTAATTGTGCACGATGAAGATCTTACGACTCTCGCTGTCATGTGTTCGATACTATTAATTTTTAATGACCAACTACCTGGCTTTTTACCTTCTGCCGGTATAAAATCAGTATTTTTCCATCCACAGGAATCACACATCATTGTCATTTGTGTATGCTCACCAAAATACGGAATTTCTGAAATATGAACATATAATTTTAATCCTTTGTCCGATGAACATATAGGACAAGATTGATCTATGATACTTTCCATATTCATCCCTTACATTATTTTTTTTACATTTCATTGGTATCAAAATCTGGTGGTAATATTAGTAACCTAGTTTTCCCTAATTGCAACAAACTACCTCCTAAATCCAACTCTACAAAATCTTTAATTTTACTGACAGCCATGTGCAGTTCTGTCTCTCTTTTCATCAATGCAGACATTTCTATAATTACTAAGTCGCCGTCAGAAATCCAATTCATTATGGTTGAAACACCAGTTAAATCTTCAAGTACAGATCTTCTTATTATTACATCACCAAATTCTCTTGGTATTGGGGCATCGGGATATTTTGCACCTAAGTCATGATAATTTTCACCGGGAGTAATATCTGCTTCATTAGAATTGGATGTTTGGGACATTTCTATCCACCTAGGGCCTTCTTCTCTCCTAGCCATGGACCCTCGACTTATCTTACAGTATTGACACCTTCTGTATATTAAAACTTCAACTCTTGTTTTCCAACTCTTTTATATTTTAAGACTTATTTTCCCGTCGCATTCATAAGGGGTCGGATTTCAGTGGGGTTTGTTGGGAACTCTTACTCGACAGGTGATTTTTATGGATACCTCTTCTCAAGCGATAAAAACTGGAACTAGCACTATAGGGATTACATTTGACGGAGGCGTAGTAGTTGGTGCAGACCATAGGGCTACCATGGGCCATTTTATTGCAAACAAAAGTGTTCAAAAGGTCTTCAAGATATCTGAAAATATCGCCCTTACAACAGCAGGATTAGTTGGCCATGCCCAATCTCTTTCACGAACGTTAGCGTCTGAATTAAGGTTATATGAGTTGAAAAGAGATTCTCCAATGTCTGTGAAAGGAGCCGCTACTCTTACTGCCAATATTCTGGTAGGTAGGCCTCATCATGTTCAATTGCTTATTGTAGGGGTAGATGATAGTGGCCCCAGTGTCTACAGCATAGATTCAGCTGGAGGATCAATACCAGATGTTTATTGTGCTACAGGCTCTGGTAGTCCCTTTATGTATGGTGTTTTAGAAGATCAGTACAAAGATAATATGACAAAAGATGGAGCGCTTAAAGTAGCTGCTAAATCATTATTAGCCTCCGCACAAAGAGATGCGGCAAGTGGAAATGGTATGGACTTAGCCGTAATAACCATGGATGATGGCTTTCAATTATTATCTGAAAATGAATTATCAACCCTAGTTTCTTCGCTTTAATCACATTCCTTCCTTAGTGCAATTTGGATGCACATATAATTGTAGGATTTATCCAGAGGATTTTTTATGCGCTTGACATTAACTGAGATTAAAAAAAGAATAAGTAAATTAATACCTAATGATATTGATTATGAAGTAGATTTAGAAGCAGGTTCAATATCTATAATTACTAAACAACCCTCTTTATTTATTGGAAGTGGAGATAGTTTAACTGTCCAAATAGCAAAATCGATTAAACGGCGAGTTGTAATCAGACCGCACCCAAGTATCTTAGCCGATGAAGCTACAATTCATCAAGCAATAACAAAGTTCATACCACCAGAAGTTGGTATTGTTAATACTTGGTTGGATCCCGCTTTATCAGAAATTATCCTTGAATGCGATGATCCTTCTTCTGCAGTAGGTCCCAAAGGAATTAATATCCAATCCCTTAGAGATGAGATAGGTTGGTTAGTAAAAGTAGTTAGGGCACCTGCCATTGCAAGTAGGACTCAGCATGATATTCGCAGATATCGTAAAGAAATGTCTAACGATCGTAAATCTCTATTACGAAAATTTGGTACTAGAATCTATCGACCAAAACGAAATAGTGTCCCATGGGTAAGAGTAACCGCACTTGGGTCCTACAGGGAAGTTGGAAGGGCTATGCATCTAGTTACAACAAATGAATCAAAAATTCTTATAGATTGTGGCGCCAAACCAACAACTAATAGAAATGAAACACAACCATTTTTTTCAGCTCCAGAGTTATTGCCATTGGATAATTTAGATGCTATAGTGATTACCCATGCGCATGTTGATCACATAGGGATGTTACCTGTTCTATTCAAATACGGTTATAGAGGACCTGTATATTGTACCCCTCCAACTAGGGATTTAATGACTTTATTACAAATTGACTATATTAAAGTAGCACAGGCAGAGGGAAATGATCCTCCATATTCAAAGGCTGACATACAAGAATGCATAAAGCACACTGTTGATATTGAATGGGGGGATAAAACCGATATCGCCCCTGATGTTAAAATTACTCTTGAAAATGCAGGACATATTCTTGGTTCTTCAAGCGTTTATACTCAAATAGGCGAAGGAAATTCTGAGCATAAATTATTATTCTCTGGCGATATAAAGTATGAAAAATCTTGGTTATTTGACGCTGCTACTGTTCGTTTCCCTAAAGTTGATACATTAGTTATAGAATCCACATATGGTGGTCCACAAAATATTCAACCTACTAGGCAACAAGCAAGTCATGAACTCCAGGACTTAATTATAGATACCTTAAATAGGGGAGGCAAGATATTCAGTCCGGTCTTTGCTGTTGGGAGATCTCAAGAAGTAATGATTGCTATTGATGAATTATTTAAGTCCGGTAAAGTAAAACCAGTAACAGTGTGGCTTGATGGAATGATATCAGAAGCGACTGCTATACATTCTAGCCATCCCAATTTCTTAAACAGAGAATTAAGAAAACAACTTCTGAAGGGAGGTGATCAAAACCCTTTCAATTCATCTTGGTTTAAACAGGTTGAATCCCATAAACAAAGAGAATCTATACTTTTGGATACTAACTCATGTATTGTTTTAGCAACCAGTGGCATGATGACCGGAGGCCCTATTGTGGAATACTTCAAACACTGGGCTCCTGAACCTGGAAATACTCTTTGTTTTGTAGGATATCAAGCATCAGGGACGTTGGGACGAAGATTACAAGATGGGCACGCACAGGTGCCTTTAATGGACAGAGGTCAAACACTAATGATAGAGGTAAATTGTAATATGGTCATTATAGATGGCTTCAGTGGCCATTCAGATCGAAACCAACTGATGGATTATGTCTCTGCCTTGCATCCTACGCCTAGGAAAATAATTTGTCATCATGGAGATCCTCAGACGTGTAATGCATTTAGGCAAGGATTAAGGGAGAAATTCAAAGTTCAAACTTATGCTCCAAATAATCTAGAAACACTTAGATTATCATAATTATAATATTGGTACGTCATATCCACACTCAATTGGATTTATATTTTTGTTTTCAATTTCTTCGGTTTCTTCTTCCCAATCGTAAACATCTTCTTTGAGGTAAGTTTTAGAAAATTTATAAGGCTTAAATGCAAATATAAGGGGTAATGGAGTTAATAAAAGATAACTCCATGCTTGAGTTGAGGACGCATTATCTACGGTAAAATTATAAATTGATAATAAAATCAAAATTATAGATATGATGCCTCCAATGACGGCCCTACTAGGTATCATAACACTTCCCGGATGTACTTAGTTCAATAATACAACTCTTTTTTGGATTAAATATCAGACAAATTATTGAACTATGATATTTTCAGGTGTTTATGACACTAGAGTGGTTATTAATCAAATGTGATTGTGGTAATCACTACGGGATAAAGAAAAACTCTCGTACTTCTTGTTCTAGGTGTGGCGGAAAAAATGAATTTATTATTTCCCAAACTTTCCCATCATCAAAAGAACTACATTCTGCAGTTTCGGCCGCCAATGCGCCAGATGAAATTATCCAGATAATCAATTCTAAGTTAAAAAAAATAGAAAAAAGAAGAAAAAAGAATAATTTTGAGAATGGAAATATTACAAACTTACAAATCTTAATGAAAAATGCTACCAATAAGATTGGAGTTTTAACTCTAGATAATCTTAAATTAGTACTAAAAAATAATTCTGTTGAAAATATAGGTGCTG